>MTKZ01000956.1_pt1 | contig 40005 bp, 31 predicted proteins | sample 1042781 | NCBI WGS metagenome assembly MTKZ01 (sample SAMN06212207, study PRJNA360539) | anaerobic digester metagenome | biome: Wastewater treatment plant; material: sludge; isolation source: anaerobic digester fed with sludge from wastewater treatment plant | place: Denmark: WWTP Viborg ...
AGCGGCACCTGCCAGCCGAGGAACCCGCGCATGATGACCTGGCCAGACATGGTGCCGACGGTCGATGACGACAGGCCGGCCGCCAGCAATGAGATGCCGAAGATCGTGCTGGCCGAGCCACCGAGCAGCGGGGTGAGAGTCTCGTAGGCGCGCAGTATGAGATCGTCCCCCTCGGAGATCACGTTGGTGCCGTGGAAGGTGACGGCTGCCATCAGCAGCATGGCTGCATTGACGAACCCTGCCACCCCCATTGCGATGAAGACATCCACCAGCTCGAAACGGAAGAGTCTCCGACGCTGGTTGGCGTCCTGGGCGACGATGCGATCCTGCGTCAATGCTGAGTGCAGATAGATGACGTGCGGCATGACTGTCGCGCCGAGGATGCCCGACGCGAGCAGAATGCTCTGGGCGCCGGCGAGCTGTGGCCGGGCGATCGCCGACATCGTGGCGCCGAAGTCCGGCTTGCCCAGGAAGAGCTCGACGATGTAGCAGGCTGCGATGATGCTGACGAAGCCGGTGATGACCGCCTCCAGCGGCCGGAAGCCGTAATGCTGCATGCCCAGGATGGCAAACGTGACGATGCCGGTCAGGATGCCGGCCGGCAGCAGCGGGATGCCGAACAGCAGATTCAACCCGACTGCCGCGCCGAGGAACTCGGCGAGGTCAGTCGCCATCGCGACAACCTCGGCCAGCCCCCACAGGCCGTAGACGACCGGTCGGGGATATTCGCGGCCGATTAGCTCGGCAAGATTGTGGCCAGTGGCGATGCCCAACTTCGCCGAGAGTGACTGGATCAGCATCGCCATCAGGTTGGAGACGACGACGACCCAGATGAGCATGTAGCCATAGGATGCGCCAGCGTCGATGTTCGTTGCGAAGTTACCGGGATCGACATAGGCGATGGCAGCGATGAAGGCCGGCCCGAGGAACGGGAGGATCCGTCTCCATTGTGAATGACTGCTGGCTCCGGACAACACATCGCCGGCAGTGGCAATCGTCGCAGTGTCCGCTTTTCCGCCGATGACCTCGCCGGCATAGCGGCGTCTTACATGATGCTTGTCGGCGCCGTTCTGGCTCGTCGTGCCGTTGGCAGGCTGGCCTGTTCCTGGTTGCTCGTCCGGCATTGAGTAATGGTGTCACCGATCCTATGGCATCCCGCACGTCAGTATTAGTCTAGCCTCATCCTACGCCCACGCTGGCAAGTGCGCAATACTGGCTGATCGAGCGGGACGCTTGAGGCTACGATCGATTGCAGGAAGGGGGTGACCATGGCAGCGCGCGGGAAGGGGGTCGGCGTCCTGACCCGACGCGACTTCTTCGGCGACCTGGCTGACGCCGCCCGCCGCCAGCTGCCCGTGGAGCGACAGGAGTTTGAGACGCGTCAGACGATGAACCTGCTCAAGGTGCATTACGGCGCGAACTACCGCATCCACTACGAGATCTGGATCAATGCGGAGAAGCAGCAAATCGAGGTTGGCCTGCACTTCGAGGATGGGCCGGCCAGCACCGCGCGGCTGCTGACGCACTTCGACGCCGCGATTCTCGAGATCAAGCACGAGCTCGGCGCGCAGGTCGAGCTGGAGCGCTGGACACTCTCCTGGGGCCACCTGTTCGAGCTGCACGAAGTCGAGCCACTGACGCCACTCTTTGCCGAGCAGCTGGCCGGCCGGCTCGTTCGCTTCATCGATGTTCTCCAGCCAATGCTCGAAGAGGGCTACGAGCTGGGACTTGCCCCGCGAACCCCGCACCCTAGCACGTTCCACGAGCGTTTCCGTGGCCGTGGCCGGCGCGGTTAGCCCGCGGTAAACGCCTTCAGCCCCTTGACGCACTGCGTCGCGCCAGACAGAAGCATGTAAGAGTCGGACGAGGTGACGAGGAAGCGCATGCCCATGTCGTGCCAGCGCTGCATGTCGGCCGGTTCCTTCTCGACCATGCCAACCGCCTTGCCGTGCTTGCGGCCGACCTCGGTGATGCGGGTCGCGGCGGCCAGGAAGTCTGGGTGGCTGAAGTTGCCGGGGCAGCCGATCGAGATCGACAGATCCTGCGGGCCGATCAGCAGCACGTCGACACCATCGACCGAGGCGATCTCTTCCAGGTTGTCCAGCGCGGCGGCCGACTCGATCTGGACGATGACCATCCCCTCACGGTTGGCGTCCTCGATCGCTTCGACCACACCCTTGCGGATGTAGGCGTTGCGCCCGTCGCCGCCGGCCCCACGCCGGCCGAGTGGCGGGTACTTCGCATACGACACGGCTGCCTCAACTTGCTCGCGATTCTCGACGCGAGGGATGATCACGCCTTGCGCGCCCGAGTCGAATGCCCGGGCAACCAGTGAGTAGAGATTGTCGGTCGGTCGGACGATCGGGACGATGTCGCAGAGCAGCGCGGTCTGGACGAGGCCAAGCATCGTCTCCCAGTCGAACATCGCGTGCTCCATGTCGAGGAAGAGGAAGTCGAACCCGGCGGCTGCCATCAGCTTGATGCCGCCGATCGAGCGCATCTCGCTGATGATCGGCCCTGCGACTGCCTTGTCCTCGCGAAGCGCTGCCTTTACCCGGTTGTGCTGCACGGTGCGTCCTTTCATGGTGGGGGGAGACCTCACCCCACCGGCCCCCTCTCCCGCGGGGAGACGGGGGTGTCAGTAGTCGAGCGTGGTTGTTACCAATCTCAATTCGTCAATGGTGATGCTCCCATCCCTCATCCCTCGTCCCCGATCCGAAATCCCGCCATCGCCTCGTAAAGTGTGATCAGGGCGGAGTGGTCGAGTTGGCCGTCGCCGCGGGCGGCCATGCTCTCGTAGAGCTGGGTGACGAGCGCCGAGACGGGCAATGGCGCATGGAACTCGCGCCCGGTCGACATCGCGATATTCAGGTCCTTGCGGTGCAGATCGATCCGAAATCCCGGCTCGAACTGGTGGGCGATCATGCCCGGGCCGCGCATCTCCATTACACGGCTGGCCGCCAGCCCGCCGCTGAGGACCTGGACGACCTTCTCGGGGTCGACTCCCGCCATCGCGCCGAGCAATAATGCTTCGCTGACGGCGGCGTAGTGGATCGCGACGACGATCTGGTTGCACGCCTTGACCGTCTGCCCGGCGCCGGGCCCGCCAACGTGGATGATCGTCTTGCCCATCGCCTCGAACAGCGGCCTGGCCCGGTCGAAATCGGCCGCGCTGCCGCCGGCCATGATCGACAGTGTTCCGGCGATCGCTCCTTTGTCACCACCAGAGACCGGCGCGTCGAGCGCGCTGGCGCCCCGCGCGATCAGGGCATCGCTTACCGCGATCGCGGTTGCGGGGGCGATCGTGCTCATGTCGATCAGCAGATCGCCAGCGTCCATCTCGGCGAGGATGCCCGCCTCGCCGAAGACGACATCGGAGACTTCCGGCGAATCGGGCAGCATTGTGATGACGATATCGACGTCTGCGGCGACAGCGCGAGCGCTCCTGGCTGCTGTCGCCTGCTCGACCTCGGCCACGATCTCATCGACGTCGTCCTGGCTTCGGTTGTAGACGACGATTTCGTAGCCTGCTTTTGCCAGGTTGCGAACCATCGGCCTGCCCATGATCCCCAACCCGATGAACCCGACTCGTTCTGCCATCTCTCCTCCGTCTTGTCGCCGGGCGGCGCCAACGTGGGGCGGCGCACGCTGCCCGTCCGCGGGAGCATGCTACCGTCCGGAGGATGAGGGGTCAACCGGCTGATTCGGGCGGGTGATCCGCCGTGGCTGGGCTATTATTTGCCAATGTGATCGGAGATGAGGACATAGGGGCATCGTGCGTCGCGGCGACGCACGGCGGTTGGCGGCTGAAGGGAAGACCGGACATGACCAACATGGAGGACAGGATGTCGGGCGCGTCCGGCCGGGGAGCGCCGCCGAAGATTCTCATCATCAATGACTCTCCGGAATTCCTCGACCTGATGCGTGAGATCCTCGTTTCGGAAGGCGGCTACGAGGTCGCTACCCTCGATCAGAGTGAGGGAGTCGTGCATCAGATCTCTCGCAATCGACCCGATCTCGTGATTCTCGACATCGTCTTTCATCAGCCACCTGATGGTCTCATCGTTGCCGCAATGCTTGCCGATGCCGAGCATACCCGCGGCCTGCCAGTGCTCTTCTGCACAGCTCTCGGCGAGCGCGATATCGCGGAGGAAGCCCACCGCGAGATTCACAGCCGCAATCAGCGGATTCTCTACAAACCGTTTGAGATCGACACGCTGCTGGATGTCATTGCCGATATGCTGGAGTCGCCGGGGGAGTCGCTTACGGTACGGGATGCTGCCGGGTGACAAACCGACGCATCCTGAGGGGCCGGCCCCTCAGGATGCGTTATCGAGTCGTCTGTCGCAGCCAGCCCGCCGGGCCGGTAGCCATGTCGTCGGGCAGGCGATCTTCCCGGTTCAGTCCCCGGCCGGCTGGAGCGCCCCGACAGTCTCGACGCGGCGCTTGGGCGCGCTTCCGCCGAGCAGCCGCAGGCCGTTCGAGACAACGATGATCGTGCTGCCCTCGTGGCCGATGACGCCGAGCGGCAGAGTGGTTATGCCAAGCAGCGTGCCGGTGACGAGGACAACGATGACACCCAGCGCGAAGGTCAGGTTCTGGCGGATGATTCTGCGTGTCCGCCGGCTGAGCTCGACGGCATAGGGCAGTCGAGTCAGGTCGTCGGCCATCAGGACAACATCGGCTGTCTCGAGCGCGACATCGGTGCCGGCCGCGCCCATTGCGATACCGATCGAGGCGGTCGCCAGCGCCGGGGCGTCATTCACTCCATCGCCAACCATGATAACCGTGCCGTACTGGCGCTTGAGCTCCTCGATGATGTCGAGCTTCTCCTGCGGCATCAACTGGCTATGAAACTCGTCCACGCCGGTTTGTCGGGCGATCGCTCGCGCGGCGCGCTCGTTGTCCCCTGTCAGAATGATCGTCTTCTCGACGCCGAGCGCCTTGAGCTGCTCGATGACCTCACGGGCAACCGGTCGGACGGTATCGGCGACACCGATGACACCAAGGAACCTGACGCCGTCGGCGTGCTGGATGCCGACGAACATCGTCGACTTGCCGTTGTCGCGCAGCTCGTTCGCCTCGTCGATCAGCGCCGCCGGGATGGCGAATCCGCGGTCGACGAAGAGTGCGTCGTTGCCCGCCAGGACCATATCTCCATCGACGACCGCCTCGATGCCCCGACCGATAATCGATGTGCCATCGTGTGCTTCCGGCACCGGCAGTCGCCGTTCCAGCGCTGCCTCGACGACCGCCGCGCCGAGCGGATGCTCGGAGAGCCGCTCGACCGCAGCGGTCAGGCGCAACAGCTCCTCTGGCGCTACCCCGCTGGCCGGGCGCAGGTCCGTCATCCGTGGCCGGCCGACGGTGAGTGTGCCGGTCTTGTCGAAGGCCACGACCCGCGCGACGCCGATATCCTCCAGGTGGGCAGCCCCCTTGAACAGAATGCCCTGTCGGGCGGCATTGGCCAGCGCCGAGAGGGTCGACGCCGGTGTCGAGATAACCAGCGCGCATGGGGAGGCGACCACTAGCAGAATCATCGCCTGGTAGAACGTTTCGTTCAGCGTCCGGTCGGTGGCAAGCGCGGGAATGATGGCGTAGAGCGCCGCGGCGAGGATGACGCCGCCAGCGTAGAGCCCCTCGAACCGATCGGTGAAGCGCTGGGTGGCTGATTTCTCCGCCTGGGCCGTCTCGACAATCTGGATGATCTTCGCCAGTGTGCTTTCGCTCGCCAGCCTGGTGACCTGGACGTGCAGGACACCGTGACCGTTGATCGTTCCGGCGAAGACGCCGTCGCCAGCGCGACGGACGACCGGCATCGACTCGCCGGTAATCGCTGACTGATCGACGGCCGATTCGCCTCGGACGACCTGGCCGTCGGTCGCGATCCTCTCGCCATTCTTGATGATGACGACGTCGTCGAGCCGTAGCTCCTCGACCGGAACGATCGACTCGGTCCCGTCGCGCAGCACCCGAGCCTCGTCGGGACGCAGATCCATCAGTGCGCGGATGGCGCTATAGGTGCGGCCCATTGCGTAGTGTTCGAGGGTGTTGCCGAGGGAGAAGAGGAACAGCAGGATCGCGCCCTCGACCCAGTGGTCGATGATTGCCGCGCCGATTGCGGCGACGATCATCAGCAGGTCAACGTCGATATTGCGATTCCACAGGCTGGTGAGCGCGGTTCTGGTCGCGAAGGTTCCGCCTGCGATGTAGGCGACGACGTAGAAGGCGACCTGGCCACTATGGCCGATGACGCCGGCCCTGCCGAGTCCCCAGCCGAGCAGGAGCGCGATGAGCGTGGTGACCGTTGCCACCGCCAGGCCGTAGCGATCCAGCAGGCTCGGCCGTTCCTCTTCGACCTTGTGCTGGTGCGGCCGGAGGTCGTGTTCCTCTATTGATGCGATCACGGGTGTGTCCGTGTCTATCGCCATGTGCGCCCCCGTTACTCCTCGCTGGCATCACGGTGATGCCAGTTGAGAATCATTCGCACATAGTATCAAATCTCACTCGTGACGAGGGCAACTACGGAATCGCTGATACCGTTACAGTCATGTGTCAATACGGGAGGGTGGCAGAGGCAGCCGGGAGGCGATGAGACTCCCCGGCTGGATTCGATGCGCGTGTTTCGGATGGCTGCCGGCGCCTAGGGGCCGGCCTGGACGCCGGGCAGGTCGTCGACCGGGAGCTCCAGCGGCGGCTCGGGCGCAACGGTCTCGGAGTCGACGACCGGCACGATCTCGCGATCGTCGGCCAGCAGGGCAATGGCGACGACCTCGTCCATGCTTTCGACCCAGTGGAACGTCATCTCGTCGCGGATCGTCTCCGGCACTTTGACCAGGTCGCGCTGGTTCTCGGCCGGCGCCATCAACGTCCGGATGCCGGCGCGGTGAGCTGCGAGCGTCTTGTCGCGCAGGCCGCCGATCGGCAGCACCCGCCCACGCAGCGTGATTTCGCCAGTCATCGCGATGTCGTTGCGCACCGGCCGGCGAGTGATAGCCGAGATCAGAGCGAGCGCCATTGTGATGCCGGCCGAGGGGCCGTCCTTCGGCGTCGCGCCCTCGGGCAGGTGGATGTGCAGGTCGATCTTCTCCTGGAAGTTTTCGGGAATATGGAGCTCCTCGGCGCGCGAGCGCGCATACGAGAGCGCCGCGCGGGCAGATTCCTGCATCACCTCGCCGGCCCGGCCGGTGATCGTCAGATTTCCGCGTCCTGGCATGCTGGCAACCTCGACCGGGATCAGCTCGCCGCCAACCTCGGTTGTGCCCAGCCCGATCGCGACGCCGACCTGCGCCTCGCCGATGCTCTGCTCGAATCCGAAACGTTTCGGCCCGAGGTACTCCTCCAGCTTCGTCTCGGTTAGCTCGATCGCACGCTGCCCGTTTCCCCCGATGCGTCCCTTGACGACGTCGCGAGCGACCTTGCGGCAGATCGCCGCCAGCTCGCGCTCGAGCGCGCGGACCCCGGCCTCGCGGGTATAGTCGCGGATCACCCGCCGCCAGACTGGCTCGGTGATTGCGAGCTGTCCCGGCTCGAGGCCGTGGGCGGCGAGCTGCTTCGGCAGCAGGTGCCGTGAGCCGATCCCGACCTTCTCCTGCTCGGTGTAGCCAGCCAGCTCGATGATCTCCATCCGGTCGCGCAGCGGCCGGGGGACGTTGCTCAGGTAATTGGCGGTCGTAATGAACAGCACCTTCGACAGGTCGTAGGGTATGTCGAGGAAGTGATCGGTGAAGTCTTTGTTCTGCTCGGGGTCGAGCACCTCGAGCATGGCCGAGGCAGGATCGCCGCGGTAGTCGGACGACATCTTGTCGATCTCGTCGAGCAGCACGACCGGGTTGATTGTGCCGGCGGTCTTCATCGCGCCGATGACCCGGCCGGGGAACGCGCCGATGTATGTGCGCCGGTGGCCGCGGATCTCTGCTTCGTCGCGGACGCCGCCGAGGCTGACCCGCACGAATGAACGGCCCATCGCCTCAGCAACCGAGCGGCCGAGGCTGGTCTTTCCGACCCCTGGCGGGCCGGCCAGACAGAGGATCTGAGCGCCCATCGCCACCGGAATGCCCTGGTCGTGCGTCAGCTTGCGGACTGCCAGGAACTCGACGATGCGCTCTTTGACCTGCTCCAGCCCGTAGTGGTCGGCGTCGAGGACCGCCTCGGCATGGTCGAGGTCGAGGTTATCCTCGGTCTGGGTGGTCCACGGAAGTGCCATGACGGTGTCGATATAGTTGCGGACAACCGTTGCCTCAGCCGAGACGGCGGGCATCCGCTCGAGCCGGAGGATCTCTTTGTTCAGGCGATCGGCAATGGACTCGGGCAGGGCGGCTTCGCGAATCTTCTCGCGCAGCGCTTCGATCTCGTTGCCCCCCTCGCCGGCCAGCTCGTCATGGATCGCCTTGAGCTGCTCGCGCAGGTAGTACTCACGCTGGTTCTTATCGATCTGCTCGCGGACCCGATTCTTGATGCGCTGCTCGAGATCGGCCATCTCAACCTCGGTCGTCAGGTGGACGGCGATATTCTCCAGCCGGCTGGCCGGGTTGAGATTTTCCAGATACTCCTGGCGCCTGCGGACCTCGCTGATGAGCTGCGTCGTCAACAGGTCGGCCAGATGGCTGCTGTCCTGCGTCGTGAGGATCATCTCCATGACCTCGGCGCTGAGCTTGCTCTTTGTCTCGCTGTAGCGTCTGGTCAGCTCGCGGGTGATCTCGATCAGGGCGGCAGCCTCGGCCGGGGGGATCTCCTCCTCATCGGCCGGCTCGGCGCGGACGGTGTAGAACGGGCGGGAACTGTTGTCGAACTGGACGATGTCGACTCGATGGAGTCCTTCGAGGACGACCTGGATGTTACTGCCCTGCTGGCGCTCGACCGAGACGATCTCGGCTAACGTGCCAACGGAATACAGATCATCGGGGCGTGGGTCATCGACATCGGGATCGTGGTGGGCGGTCACAACAATCCGCCTGTCGCGGTCGAGCGCGTCTTCGACTGCCTGAATCGAGCGGCTACGGCCGACCAGCAACGTCACGACATTGCGAGGGAAGATGACGACGTTCTTGAGCGGAAGGAGCGGATAGCGGACCGTGTAGAGATCGTAGCGGCTCATCTATGAAACCATCCTCATCGGCCCTCGTCTGCCCCGATCGCTGGCCACGACGAAACGAGGGGGACCGGCACAACTCCTCCGGACACTGTCAATACCCACTGTCCGGCCTCGGCAGGCGACCCGTCGCCAGAGCCTGGTTGCATCATCTTGAATGCGGACCGCGCACGCTGGCCTCTGCATCGTTGCGCCCCCATTGTAGCCGATCGGCCCGCCTCTGGTGACTGACAGACAAAGGGCATGCGCCAGTCTGGTCGAAGCGTCCGGGCGGGCGCGGTCAGCGCAGCACCGTGTACGTTCGCGGCTGGCTGGCGTCCCGGGTGTCGCGCAGGCTCAGAATCTCGGGCCGGCCGGCGCCTGGCAGTCAGAGGATGCCTTAGCTGCCGAGCGGCTGTCGTCGATCGACGGACGCAGCCCGCAGAACCGGTCGCCAGCGAACCCAGACAGCGATCGCCAGGAGCGCCATCGAGACTGCGGCGAGAATCGGCTGGATCGGCTCGAAGATCCGCACAGCGCCGCCCGCGCCGAGCAGCAGGACCACGATCTTGTTGCAGGTCGGACAGCCGATGGCGAAGAACGACAGGAACCCGCCGATCGTTGTCTTGCCCTGCTGGGTCGAGCAGACGTTCGCTTGCGGAAGCGCGTACGACGCCGCGAGTAGCCCGCCGAGCAGCGCGGTGACGATTAGAAAGACATAATCCTGCGGACGAACGGGCAGCATCCGAGTGAAGATCGGGTTCGGGATGACGTCGGTGGGGATGCCGATCGCGAGCAGGGTGAAGGTGAATCCGGCAAGACCGTAGATCGTAGCTCGGACGGTCTCTGACATTCGATTGGCGGTCTGCATCTGCGCTCCTGTCTACATTGACTCCGTTGATTGTGGCCCACACGCGCTATCCCGCGCCAGTATCGCGCGGCTTGACAAGCCCGCCGGCATCGGCGACGGTGTCGAGCGTCGATGATCGAAGGGAGGTTGCGCATGACAGCAACAATCGGGATGGACGAGGCCAGAGAGCGGATCGCCGCCGAGGCACGGGCGCTGCACCCGCGACTGGTCGCGATCTCTCAGGATCTGCATGCACATCCGGAGCTGTCATTCGAGGAGCATCATGCGGCAGCGCTGTTGACCGGCGAGCTGGAGGAGCACGGCTTCGAGGTCGAGCGCGGCACGGCGGGGATGGAGACTGCCTTCATCGCGACGTACGGCAGCGGCGAGCCGGTTGTCGCGATCCTGGCCGAGTACGACGCGCTGCCGAAGTTGGGCCATGCCTGCGGCCACAACCTGATCGCGACCTGGGGTGTCGGCGCGGGGATCGCGCTCCGCCGGGCGCTGCCGGACATCTCCGGCACGATCAAGGTGATCGGCACGCCCGCCGAGGAGGGGGGCGGCGGCAAGGTCATCATGGCCGAGGCCGGGATATTCAACGGCATCGACGCGGTGATGATGATGCACCCACGCGACACGACCTACGCGGATCGCGGCTCGTTGGCCATCGCCCACTACGAGGTCGCCTTCCACGGCAAAGCGTCGCACGCCTCGTCGGCGCCGGAGAACGGGATCAACGCCCTCGACGCGCTGCTGCAGGTCTACTTCTCGATCAACCAGCTGCGGCAGGCGTTCCCTCCGCAGACGCGGATCCACGGCATCATCACCCACGGCGGCGACGCAGCGAACATCATCCCCGATTACGCGGCCGGCAGCTTCCTCGTCCGCGCCAACGACCAGACGTACCACGAGAAGCTCAAGCAGCAGTTTCGTGATATCTGCGAAGCCGCCGCGCTGGCAACCGGCGCGCGCGTCGAGATCGACGAGGGGATCGGCTACAAGCAGCGCGTCTGCAACAGCGCGCTGGTCGAGACCTTCCGCGACAACCTGGAGCGGCTCGGCATCGCGTGTGAAACGCCAACAGCAACGACCGGCGTCGGCTCCAGCGATATTGGCGATGTCAGCCAGCTTGTGCCGACGATCCACCCCTATCTGCAGATCTGTGACAAAGGCACCTCTGGCCACACCACCGGCTTCGCCGAGGCGGCTGGCAGCGCCAGAGCCGACGGGCTCACCGTGACCGGCGCGACGTTGCTGGCCTGGACCGCCGCGGAGGTCCTGCTGCGTCCGGAGCTCCGCGAGCAGCTGCGCCTGACGTTCCGCGAGCAGATCGGACGAGATCCCGCGCGCTGAGCGACACGCGAACGACGTGGCGCGGTTTCTGCCATATCGGAGCTATCTGCTGGTCGCCATCACCGGAAGGGGCGTCTCGACGATGATCCGATTGAAACGCGCGTATGAGCCAGCGTCGGACGACGACGGCGCGCGCTACCTGATCGACCGGCTCTGGCCGCGCGGGATAAAGAAGGAAGATCTGCGGATCGACGGCTGGCTGAAGGAGATTGCGCCGAGCACCGAGCTCCGCAAGTGGTTCGGTCACGATCCGGCGAAGTGGGTCGAGTTCCAGCAGCGCTATCGGCGCGAGCTGGAGGATAACGCCGCAGCATGGCAACCACTGCTCGATGCGGCACGGCAGGGAACCTTGACCCTGGTCTACAGCGCGAAGGACACCGAACATAACGACGCGGTCGTGCTTCACGCATTGCTCGAAGAGCGGCTGGGCCAACACTAACGGTTGCCGGTTGTGTTCCGCGAGGTCCCGACCTGCCGTTCTTGCAGGGTGACACGGCGGCCAATCGATCTATAATGTCGTTGTCGAACACCGCTGCGACCGCTCACCGGGCCGGCATCCGACCCGCGGGTCGATCGTCTCAATGCGAAGGCAGATCGTTCGATGGGATCGGACCCGGGGTAACTGCGACATCAGTCGAGGGCCAGTTCGTCGTCGACGCACGGCAGCGGATCATTCAGTGGAGCGCTTCCGCCGCCGCGCTGACCGGCGTGTCCGCCGACCATGCCCTGTCGCGCCCATGCTACGAGGTTGTTGGCGGTCTCGATGATTTCGGCCGGCCGGCCTGTCGATCTGGCTGCCCTGCGTTCGCGGCCCTCCGCGCCGGTCATCTCGTTGGTCATTGCGCAACACCCGCCCGGCACGACACGAGCCCATCGACCCGGCTGCACTGCGAGCTTCACGCGCTGCCGTCCGCAACTGGTGGCGCCGTCGGCCGTCTCTTCGTCGAGGAAAGCGAGTCCGATCGCAGCGGCGTGGCGGGAGGCGCGGATATCCTCGGCGATCTTGCCGCGCTGGCCACACTTGCAAGCTCGCTCACCATCGCCGATTTCCCAACCGGCGTCGAGCGCGCGCTCGACATCCTCTGCGACGCGACCGGAACCGAATCGGCCGAGCTGTTTCTGACCGAGCCCGCCGGACACGACATGCTGCTGACGACCTACCGCGGGCCGTTCCGCAGCGCCTTCTGCCAGATGGTCCGCTTCGCACCGGGCGAGGGGTTCCCCGGCCGCGTTCTGGTCGAGCAGCGTCCAACAGGGACGAATGCGCTGGAGGAGGACGATCGTTACCTCCGCTCGCGGGTCAAGGCGAAAGGGTATCGATCGTACCTCTGTGTGCCGCTGACCGTGCCAGAAGGGGTCATTGGCGCGGTCTGCCTCAGCTCGCGTGATCCGGATGTGTCGCTGCCCGCCGCAGAGCGCCTGCTGACATGGGCGAGCACGCCGATTGCCACCGCGCTCCAGGCCGGGCTGTTGCAGGTTCGCGAGCAGGTGCGTGCTGGCACGATTGCGCCGGTTATCGTGGACGACCGGGAGCCGGATGCATTGCTGGAGCGCGTGCTGCGTCACACCTTGACCAAGGCGGAAGCCGACGGAGGCGCGATTGCGCTATTTGGCAACGGCGGGGGTGTCGCGCGACGCGTTGCCGCTGGCGACGCGGTGGATATCCGCTGCCCCGCGCTATCGGGCGGGGCCTGTGGTTGCCCTGCGCTCGACGGGCAGCATGGCGTTGCGCTCTTTGGCGCCCGGGCCAGCTGGCCGGTCGCCTGTCGCCGCGCGCGTAGCTTGGGGGCGATGCACTACTGCCTGCCGATGCAGGATGGCGGCGAGTCGATCGGGGTGATCCAGCTCGTCTACCGCGACGCCGCGCCCACGCCGCCGACTCGTCATCTGCGCATTCTGCTGGAGGTCGCTGACCAGGCGGCTAGCCTCGCCCGGCTTGCCCGCGACCGGGAGGAGGCGCGACGCACCGCCGAATCGACGATGTTGCGCCTGCTCCAGTCCCGATCAACCGTCATGGAACTGTTGCCAGCCGAGGGCGAACCGCTGCTCCGCGTCCGCTGCTTCGGCCGTTTCGAGATCGAGCGCGACGGCGCGCTCGTTGCGCCGGAGACGTTCAAGCGACGCAAGGCGCTGACGCTGCTGAAGATTCTGCTGACGCACGCCGATCGACCGGTGTCGATCGAGACGCTGACCGAATGGCTCTGGCCCGAGAGCGACCCACGTGCCGCGGCCAACCGACTCTACGTCGTGGTGCATGCGCTCCGCGAGGCGATCGAGCCGGCCGGCGCACATGGCGACTGGTCGTTCGTGCGCACGAATGGCGACCAGTATCTCTTTGACACCAGCGATTGCTGGGTCGACCTCGTCGAATATCGCGCCGCCCTCGACGCCGGCCGTCAGGCAGAGTCGGCCGGCGAGCCAGAGCGAGCGCTAGCTGCCTACGACGCGGCCACGCGCCTCTATCGGGGCGACCTGCTGGAGGACGATCCGTTCGATGAATGGTGCCTGATGGAGCGCGAGCATCTGCGCGAGACGTATCTCGACGCATTGCATGGCGTCGCCGTGCTGTCGCGCGAGCGGGGCGAGATCGACCGGGCGATCGACGCTTATCGCCGGGTATTGCAGGTCGATCCATTGCGCGAGGAGTCCCAGCGCCAGCTCATCGAGACCCTCTCGAACGCCGGCCGGCGCGCTGAGGCGCTGCGCCAGTACGAGCATCTTCGCGCGCTCTTGCGTCGCGAGCTGGATATCACCCCGATGCCCGAGACCGAGGACATCGTCCAGCGCATCCGCGCCGCGACGCCACAATCGGGCCGCGTCGCCGACTCCCTGTAAGCCAACCGAAAGCCTGCGCCCCTACTACTGTTCCACGTCGGCTGTCTTGCTCGACGTGGCGACGGTTGGCGAGCTCGTCAGCCGAGAGGACGGGAGTCGAGCGTGATGCCTCCCTGACGAGCCGAGGGAAGAAAATCGACAATCGCGTGTAAGGCACGTGAAAGCGCGGGATGCGATACCAGATGCCAGACCCGCCCATGGCGACCACGCGAGCTCGCGTCACGACCCGGTGACCTTCGTGATCGTCCTGTGGCTGGAGCCGCGTGACGAGATGCGGGAGCCGGAGTGGCGCTGGCGGGTGCGCGAGGTGAGGGATGGCGAAGAGGCGAGCTTCCGGCGATTGGACGATGTGTTGGCCTACATCGCGGCGCGGAGCGGCACGGCCGGCCCCGCCTGAGATGTTCGTGTCCGGCAGATGAGGTGAGGCGATGAGGGGTGAACCTGTTCTGACCGGCGCCCGCCGTCGAGCGAGGCTGCCGTTGTTGCTGCTGATCGTCGTTGCGCTAGCGGGAATCCCGATGCTGGCGATTGCCGCCGCGCCGTCCGCCGACGAGGGGAAGACGCTGTTCCAGCAGAAATGCAGCAGCTGTCACACCATCGGCGGGGGGACACTGGTCGGCCCGGATCTGGCCGGCGTGACCGGGACTCGCGACCACGACTGGCTCGTTCGCTGGATGAGCGACCCGCCGGGAATGGTTGCCAGTGGCGACCCGACGGCCACTGCGCTGCTGGCGCAGTTCAACAACGTCCAGATGCCGAATCTCGGCCTGAGCGCCGATCAGGTTGATTCGCTCCTTGCTTACCTCGCCGCGCCGAGTGGGGCGCCGACCTCTCCGGCGGCGACGCTGCCGGCCGGCGATGCGGCGCGGGGCAAGGAGTACTTCATCGGGCAGAAGCGCTTCGCCAATGGCGGCCCGCCCTGCATGGCCTGCCACAGTATTTCCGGCATCGGGGTGCTTGGCGGCGGGAAGCTCGGGCCGGATCTGACCGGCAGCTACGCGAAGTGGGGCCCCGCTGGCCTTACCTCGTTCGTGACTCAGCCGGCCACCGTCACGATGAGCGCCGTCTGGACGCAGACCCCACTGACCCCGCAGGAGGGTGGCGACCTAATCGCGTTCGTGCAGCAGGCATCGGTCAGCCAGCGGCCGGCCAACACGGTCGTGCAACTCGCGGTGCTGGCGGTGCTGGTCGCGGTGGCGCTACTGGTCGTCGCAAGGCTGACATGGAGAGAACGGCTGACCGGCGTGCGGCGACGAATGGTTGCGAACGCTCGACGTTGAGCCAAAGAGCAGGGGCGAGCGCGCCCCGCGTGGAAGGTCGGAGCAGATGGGCTGGATACAGGACCTGGTCAATCCCAAGGCGCGCCGGTGGGAGGAGTTCTATCGGAACCGCTGGCAGCACGACAACATCGTCCGCAGCACGCACGGCGTCAACTGCACCGGTGGCTGCTCCTGGGCGGTCTACGTCAAGGACGGCATCATCACCTGGGAGATGCAGCAGACCGACTATCCGCAGCTCGACCCGAACCTGCCGCCATACGAGCCGCGCGGCTGCCAGCGTGGGATCTCCGCCTCGTGGTACGTTTACAGCCCGATTCGGGTGAAGTACCCCTACGCGCGCGGCGCGCTGCTCGATCTATGGCGGGCGGCCCGCTCCCAGCATGCAAACCCCGTCGACGCCTGGGCCGCGCTGATCGAGGACGAGACGCAACGGACGCGCTTCCAGCGCGCTCGGGGCAAGGGCGGATTCCGACGCACCAACTGGGACGAGGTGCTGGAGATCGTCGCCGCTGCCAGTCTCTACACCGCCCGCCGCTGGGGACCGGACCGGGTGTTCGGCCTCTCGCCGATCCCGGCGATGTCGTATCTGTCGTATGCCGGAGGGTCGCGGTTCCTGCAGCTCTTTGGCGGCGTGAACATGAGCTTCTACGACTGGTACGCCGACCTGCCCAACGCCTTCCCGGAAGTCTGGGGCGACCAGACCGACGTCTGCGAGAGCGCCGACTGGTTCAACAGCAAGTACATCATCTCGATGGGCTCGAACCTGAACATGACCCGCACCCCAGACGTGCACTTCATCTCCGAAGCGCGACACAAGGGGACGAAGTTCGTCGTTGTTGCGCCGGATTTCAGCCAGGTGGCCAAGTACTCTGACTGGTGGATTCCGATCGAGGCCGGCCAGGATACAGCGCTCTGGATGGCGATCAACCACGTCATTCTGACCGAGTTCCACGCCAACCGCACCGTCCCGTACTTCGCCGACTACGTCAAGCGCTATACCGACGGGCCATTCCTCGTCGCGCTGGATCAGGATGGCGACCACTACCAGCCGGGCCAGCTGCTGCGCGCTGGCCGCGTCGCTCGCTATGCAGATGTTGAGAATGGCGAGTGGAAGTTCCTCGTCTACGACCAGAACAGCGCCGAGCCGCGCATGCCGGCCGGCACGGTCGGCTTCCGCTGGGGGTCGGAAGAGGGCAAGTGGAACCTCAAGCTGCAGGATGCTATCGATGACAGCCCGCTCGACCCGGCAATCTCGATGCTCGGGCGCGAGGAAGACATTCTGAACGTCGCGTTCTACGACTTCGCCGAGGCGCGAGAGTCGGTTCGCGGCGTGCCGGTCCGATACGTCGAGACGAGCGAGGGGCGCGTCGCGGTCACGACCGCCTACGATCTGCTGATGGCGCGTTTCGGCGTCGGGCGCGGCCTGTCGGGCGACTACCCGGTCGACTACGACGAGGTGAACGCCTACACGCCGGCCTGGCAGGAGAAATACACGGGGATCGGCCGCGACACGGTGATCCGGCTGGCGCGTGAGTTCGCCGGCAATTCCGAGGCGACCGAGGGCAAGACGATGATCATCGTCGGCGCCAGCGTCAACCACTGGTACTACAACAACCTTGCCTACCGTGCGCCGATCACTGCGCTGCTGCTCTGCGGCTGTTGCGGGCGCAACGGTGGCGGCATGAATCACTACGTCGGCCAGGAGAAGCTCTCGCTCGTCGCGCCGTGGACCAGCCTGGCGTTCGCGCTCGACTGGGTCAAGCCGCCGCGCCAGCAGCAGAGCCCGATCTGGCACTACGCGCACAGCGACCAGTGGCGCTACGAGGGCGACTTCACCGACTATGCCGCCGTTCCACCCGACGCCAAGTGGGCGAAGGGCCACGCGCTCGACCTCGCGGCGTCCGCGGTCCGAATGGGCTGGATGCCGTTCTACCCGCAGTTCGACCGTAACTCGCTGGACGTAGCCGCCGAGGCGAAGGCTGCCGGCGCGACGACGCGGGAGGAGGTGACCGAGCGGACGGTTGCCCAATTGAAGGATGGCAGCCTGAACTTCACCGTCGATGATCCGGACGCGCCCGAGAGCTGGCCGCGCGTCTGGCTGATCTGGCGCGGCAACGCGATCCAGTCCAGCGCCAAGGGACACGAGTTCTTCCTGCGTCACTACCTCGGCACGCACGACAACATCGACGCCGACGAGCATGCGCGGGATTCGGTGCGCACGATCACCTTCCGCGAGCCAGCGCCGCGCGGGAAGATGGACCTGGTCGTCGACCTCAACTTCCGGATGGACTCGTCGGCGCTGTACTCCGACATCGTCCTCCCGGCCGCGTTCTGGTACGAGAAGAACGACCTTAACACGACGGACCTGCACTCGTTCATCCATCCGCTGGGCCAGGCGGTGCCGCCGGTCTGGGAGTCGAAGACCGACTGGGAGATCTTCAAGGCGCTGGCGCACAAGGTATCGGAGATGGCGCCGGACACCTTCCCCGAGCCGGTGACCGATATCGTCACGCTGCCGCTGCGCCACGACACGCCGGATGAAATCTCGCAGCCCGAGCCACTCGACTGGCGGGCCGGCGAGTGCGAGGCGATCCCCGGCAAGACGATGCCGCATTTCCACCTCGTCGAGCGCGACTACAGCAAGATCTACCAGCGCTTCATCTCGCTCGGGCCATTGATTCGCGAGGACGGGATCAGCGGCAACGGCGTCCACATCCCGATCGCGCCGTTCTACGACGAGCTTCTGAAGAACCCGCTCGGTGGTTCGCCCGACCCGCGCCACATGCGCTGTGTCGAGTGGGACGGCCAGCGCTACCCCAGCCTGGAGGATGCGCTGGACGCGGCGAACACGCTGCTCTACCTCGCGCCGGAGAGCAACGGCGAGGTCGCCTGGGTGGCCTACAACGAGGAGCAGAAGCACACCGGGGTGCAGCTGACCGACCTGGCCGAGGACAACCGCGGGGTGCGGATCAACTTCGGCGATATCACCCGCCAGGTGCGGCGCAACCTCAGCAGCCCGTGCTGGTCCGGAATCGTCAACGACGGGCGCGCCTACGCCGCCTGGACGCTCAATGTCGAACGGCTGGTGCCGTGGAGGACCCTCACCGGCCGGCAACAGTTCTATATCGACCACCCCTGGTACATCGACTTCGGCGAAAACCTGCCGACCTACAAGCCGAAGCTCAACCCGGTCAAGACCGGGGATATCGTCCGCAGCCCGGTCGATGACCAGTGCCTGGTGCTGAACTACATCACCCCGCACGGCAAGTGGAATATCCACTCGACCTACAAGGACAACCACCGGATGCTGACCCTTTCGCGCGGGATGGATCCGATCTGGATCAACGACAAGGATGCCGAGAAGATCGGTCTCAACGACAACGACTGGGTCGAGGTCTACAACGACAACGGTGTTGTCGTGACTCGCGCGGCGGTCAGCGCCCGCGTCCAGCCAGGCACGGGGCTCTACTACCACGCGGTCGAGCGCACGATCTACGTGCCCAAGTCGCAGGTGCGCGGGAAGCGCCGCGCCGGAGGCCACAACAGCCTGACGCGGACACGGATCAATCCGGTCCAGCTGGCCGGCGGCTATGGGCAGTTCACCTACGGCTTCAACTACTGGGGGCCGATCGGCATTCTCACCCGCGATACCTACTGCGTCGTGCGCAAGCTATCCGAGCTGGAGTGGTAGCGCCACTGGGGAGGAACAGGACGATGGACATTCGCGCGCAAGTCTCGATGGTCTTCCACCTCGACAAGTGCATCGGCTGCCACACCTGCAGCGTCGCCTGCAAGAACATCTGGACCGACCGCAAGGGCACCGAATACATGTGGTGGAACAACGTCGAGACGAAGCCAGGCACCGGTTACCCGACGTTGTGGGAAGATCAGGACAAGTATCACGGGGGCTGGGAGCGCAAGAACGGCCACACCGACGAGCCGGCCGAGATCAAGCTGCGGCTGCATAGCCGGACCGGTGGCCTGAAGAACATCTTCGCCAACCCGTACCTGCCGACCGTCGACGACTACTACGAGCCGTGGACCTACGACTACGAGCACCTGTTCAGCGCGCCGGAGGGCGACGACCAGCCGACTGCGCGGGCCGTCTCGATGATCACCGGTAAGCCGATGGACACGATCGAGGCCGGCCCGAACTGGGACGACGACCTCGGCGGGTCGCCGGTCTACGCCGCCAACGACCCCAACATGGCGAAGCTCACCGACGTGCAGCGCGAGCAGCTGTCCGAGGTCGAGCGGCTGGTCTTCTTTTACCTGCCGCGCATCTGCAACCACTGCCTGAACCCCGGCTGCGTCGCCGCCTGCCCGGCCGGCGCGATCTACAAGCGTGGCGAGGATGGCATCGTCCTCGTCAGCCAGGAGAAATGCCGCGCCTGGCGGATGTGCATCTCCGGTTGCCCCTACAAGAAGGTCTATTACAACTGGAGCACCGGCAAGTCGGAGAAGTGCATCCTCTGCTTCCCGCGACTGGAGAGCGGCCAGCCGCCGGCCTGCTTCCACTCCTGTGTTGGCCGTATCCGCTACCTCGGCATCCTGCTCTATGACGCCGACCGTATCCAGGAGACGGCAACGCTGCCGGACGAAGAGTTGGTCGAGGCGCAGCGCGAGATGATCCAGGATCCGTTCGACCCGCAGGTCATCGCCGCCGCGCGAGCGAGCGGTGTGTCCGACGCGCTGATCGACGCTGCGCAGAAGTCGCCGGTCTACAAGTTCGTCAAGCTCTGGAAGCTCGCTCTGCCGCTGCACCCGGAGTTCCGCACGCTGCCGATGCTCTTCTATGTCCCGCCGATGATGCCGGTGCTGGCGAACGTCGAAAAGGGCGCATACAACGTTGCTGGCGCCGATCAGGAGGGGTTGGGCGCGATGCTCAGCTCGCTCGAACAGGCGCGGATGCCACTGCGCTACATGGCCAGCCTCTTCTCGGCCGGCAACGAGAAAGTCGTCGAGGAGGTCTACCGCAAGCTGATCGCGGTTCGCGTCTTCAAACGTGGGGAGACAGTAAAGGATTACTCGACCGATGAGGTGAAACAGGCGCTGGCCTCCGGTGGCACAACCGCCGAGGAGGTGGAGGCGATCTTCCGCCTGACGGCGCTGCCGACGTTCGACGAGCGCTTCGTTGTGCCGCCACTCGCCCGCGAGCAGGCGATCGAGCAGACCCTCGACCCGTTCAGCCATAAGCCAGCGGCAGGCTTCGGCTTCCGCGAGGCTCCGAAGCGGAGGTTCTAGCGTGAATGACGATGCCGGGCGACTCAGCCTGACGTATTTCGCCGACCTGCTGGAGTATCCGCGCGGCGACATCATCCGCGTCGCGGAAGAATGCGCGGCGCTGCTTTCGCCAGCGCTGCCAGAGGCCGCCGGCCCACTCCGCGATTTTGCCAATGGGATGACCGGTCTGCCGCGCGGGACGATCGAGGAGATCTACACCTCGACGTTTGACCTCGACCCGGTCTGCTACCTCTACGTCGGCTACCACGTCTTTGGCGAGACCTACAAGCGCAGCGTCTTTCTGGTGGCGCTCAAAGAGCGTTACCGCAATTGCGGCGTCGGTAGCGACAGCGAGCTTGCCGACCACATCTCGGCAATGCTGCGCTACGTCGTCGCGGGCGACGACGCCGAAGATGTCGACGTCGTCGTCCGCGAGGCGTTGCTACCCGCGCTGCAACGAATGACCGGCCGGGCGAAGTCGGCCGGTCATGACGACGAGGGGGAATCGCCCCCTGTCGAGACGCCGGCCGGGGAGCGGCAGCTCTATCGGGGGCTGCTCGAGGCGCTGCGGTTGGTGCTGATGGAGATGGCCGGCATCGAAGATGAGTCCGAGATCGAGCTGGCCGCGCTGGCCCATCGGTCGCTGGCCCACTGAGAGGGGGCGTCATGTTCGATAGCGTGCTGTTCGCGACATTCCCTTACCTCGCGGTCATCGTGGCGGTCGGTGGCGGACTCTTTCGTTATTACCGCGATCGGTTCACCTACTCCAGCCAGTCGTCGCAGTTCCTGGAGACTCGCGCGCTCTTCTGGGGGTCGGTTACCTGGCACTATGGGATCATCCTGATCCTCGCCGCCCACGTGCTGGCGCTCTTGCTTCCNNGTCTGGCTCTATGTCATGGAGGTGACTGGCCTGGCGCTCGCCTTGCTGACGATCTTCGGCATGGTGTTGTTGATCCAGCGAAGAATCCGCAAGCCACGGGTTTTCGCGGTGACGACCGGGATGGACTGGCTCCTCCTCGCCGCGTTGCTCACCCAGATCGTGCTGGGCTTCTGGGTCGCGCTCTTCTATCGCTGGGGGTCGGACTGGTATCTCCACACTGCCGTGCCGTGGCTGATTTCGCTGGCTAAGCTCCAGCCGAACATCACCTACGTCACCGTCCTTCCCTGGACAGTCAAGCTCCATATGCTGGGCGGATTCCTCATCATCGCGCTCTTCCCGTTCACTCGCCTGGTGCATCTGGTGACGTTCCCGATCACCTACCTCTGGCGACCGTATCAGGTAGTGGTCTGGAACGTGCGCCAGCGGGCGGTGCGTTGATGTCACGAGGGGATGACGCCATGACGACCGACAGAAGGTTGGCGGAGCTGCTGATGGCCAGCGCCGAGCTTCACGCGCACCTCTGCCCGCGACAGGTGCTGGGTGTGCGGATGAGCCTGCTGGCCGGCAATCTGCTGGGCCTCGATCTGCCGCAACGAGACAAGCGACTGATTACGATCGTCGAGACCGATGGGTGCGCCGCCGATGGGGTCGCCGTCGCGGCTGGCTGCTGGGTTGGCCGGCGGACGCTGCGGGTCGAGGATTTCGGCAAGGTTGCCGCAACCTATGTCGACAGCAAGACGGGCTGCTCGGTTCGCATAACGCCACGGCAAGATGCCCGCCGCCTGGCCGGGCAGTACGCCCCGCCGACCGACGATCGCTGGTGGGCACAACTCATCGGCTATCAGCGGATGCCCAACGAGCTTCTGCTCGACTGGCGGTCGGTTGCCCTGCGCACCCCCGTTGAAGATCTGGTGAGTCGTCCGGGGCTGCGCGCTATCTGCGCCGTCTGTGGCGAGGAGGTCATGAACGAGCGGGAGGTCGAGCGCGACGGCCTGACGTTGTGCCGCGCTTGTGCCGGGCAGACGTATTACTCGAGCAGAGGGAGCGACGTCGCGAGTCTCGATGTCGTCGACACGCGCGCGGGGTCGCTCGCCTGGCGATGAGCGACGGCCGGTATCCGGCTGGACTCCGGCGGGCGACCGCGACGGTGGTGGCCGAGCTCCACCCCGGCTATTTCGCGTTGGTGATGGCGACAGGCATCGTCTCGATTGCGTTGCATCAGCACGGATTCGAGGCGCTCGCCCGTGTGCTGCTTGGATGCAACATCGCAGCCTGGGCTGCGCTCTGGCTGCTGACGCTGGCGCGCCTCGCGCGCTACCCTGCGCGCGTGTGGGCGGATGTGCTCGATCCCCAGCGGGCGCCGGGGTTCCTCACGATCGTTGCCGGGACGAGCGTGCTGGGGCGTCAGCTGGTGTTGATGACGAGAAGCCATACGCTGCCCTTTGCGCTCTGGGCAGCGAGCGGGGCGCTCTGGATCATTCTGCTCTACGGGTTCATCGCCAGCGTCATGCTCCGCGAGGAGCAGCCAGATATCGCACATAGCCTGCATGGCGGATGGCTGCTGGCCATCGTGGCGACCCAGGCGGTCTCGCTATTGGGGACGCGGGTCGTCGACCAGGCCGGCCGTGGCAGCGAGCTGCTGCTCTTCGGCATGCTCGCACTGTTTCTGCTNNNNGCCGCGCTGACGCCGCTCTACTGGATCGCGATGGGCGCAGCCGCGATTACCGTTGTGGCCGGCGCGACGCTGATCGAGAGCGTAGCCGAGTGGCGCATCCTCCCACCGATCCTGCCGTTTCTGATTGGCATGACCCTGTTATTCTGGGCTATTGGCACCTGGTGGATCCCGCTGCTCGTCATCCTCGGTGTCTGGCGGCATGTCCTCCGGCGGCATCCGGTGGTCTACGAGCCGCAGTATTGGGGCATGGTCTTCCCGCTCGGCATGTATGCCGTTGCAACGCACGAGGTGTCGGTGGTGCTGGGCCTGCCGGCGCTGGATTCGTTGTCATCTGCGTTCGCATTCGTTGCGCTACTGGCATGGGCAGGCATTCTTGCCGGCATGGCGCGTCGGGTTGCAGACCGGCTTGCAGCAGCAACCCGCCCAGGACCGGAAGCATCCCCCGTCGAGAAGCGCTAAGTCATACGCCCGAGCGTAGCGATCGTTCGCCGCGATTGTGGCTGGTATGGTTGGATCCGGGATCCGATTGACTTCGTCGCGGGGAACAGTCCATGCGCTCACGCTATCGACATCTGGCTATGTCCGCGTTCGCCGTCGCGCTGGCGCTGGCTATGGCCACGCCGGTGCTGGCAGCGCCGCGCTTTACGGAAACGGCGCTGCGCAACGGCTCGTCTCCCTCGGCGTCCGTCGCGACGCGAGGCAGTGGCGTTCGGTTGCTGACTGCCTACTACACCCAGCGCGACGGTTCGATCTATGCCGATAGCAACTGCGGGATCGCCGCGATTGCGATGTCGATGGCGGCCTTCGGCCATGTCGAGCCGCTGCTGCCGCTGCGTGAATCGGTCAACGCGTTGACCGGCGACTGGCATCCGGATAGCGGCCTCGACTGGTCTTCCCTGATCGCGGCGCTCCAGCTGCGCGGCTTCGTGGCCGACGGGCCGTACGCTGGCGGCAGCTACCGGAGCTGGACCGTCGAGGAGATGCTGGCCGAGACGCGGGCCGGCCGGCCGGTGATCGCCCTCGTCCACCAGCGCTCCCTCCCCGGCCATGCGGACATCGATTACGACGGCGACCACTACGTCGTCTTCCTCGGCGCGACCGACGACGGACGTGTCGTCTATCACGACTCAGCCCTCCCCGGCGGCGAGGGCGCCTACCGCACCACCGACCGGACGACGTTCGAGTACGCCTGGTCGCACACCTGGATCGGCCAGAACAACACGGCCATGGCGGTGTACCAGCCGTAGGGCCATCACCCCCCGCCCCTCTCCCAACCTTAGGAGAGGGGGAACGTGGGGAGTGACCTCTCGAGCAACCTTATTCGAGTCGCGGCCTACAGCTTCTCGCCCCGGGTGATCGGCGTCGGGACGACCCACTCGTCGCCGCGCTCGGTGGTGATGTATTCCGGCCACTTGAGGTCGTGGGGCGGGACGATATCCTTCGGCAGCAGCGGACCGACCCAGTGCTTCCCGCCGACCCCGCCGCCGGTGCGCTCGACGAACTCCGCCTTCGCCTTCGCCAGCTCGTCCTCCTTCGTCGCCAGGTCGAGGAGCGTCGCGGCGATCGTCTGGCCGGCGACGAACATGCCGGGGTCCATGATCTCCGGCCGACCGCCCATCGCGAGATACGTCCAGGCCGGATACTGATATCCAGCGGATGGCGGGCGCAGGCGCGGGCGGGCGGTCAGCAGCCGCACCGATGGCGCGTGCCACATGTATTCGACATAATCGTCAGCGCCGATAAACTGTTGCCACGGCGGAAGTTGCGAGCGGACCTGCGCCTCGTAGTCCTGTGGCGGCAGGAGCTGGCTGACGTCGGGCGGGAAGGGGTTGTCCATCTGCGCGAGGCCGAGGTTCTTCTGGATTTCGCGGCCGAACGCCCGGGCGCTCTCGTCGTACTCGGGCGGTCCGACCTGGGCGAGGTTGCGCCAGGTGAGGTCGGCCATCGCCTGATTCGGCAGCGCGACGCGCGTCTTCGACACCCAGCGCACCGACACCTCGCAGCCGGTGACGGCGGCGGCGTGGCGGGCGTTGTCGGCCAGCACCTCCCAGATGCGCTCCTGCATCTTCAGGTCGGTCGTCCGCCACGCGTACTGGATCTGCGAGAAGCGCGGCGGCAGATTGTCGGCGGTCGCGTCGCCCGCGTGGAGGATCACTTCGTTCAGCGTCCAGTTGCCGGCCGCGGCGAACATCGCGTCGCGGGTGAACTTGGTGTTGGTGTACATCAGCATCAGCGCGTCGACCGCGCCCGGCACGCGGCCGGCCAGCCGGTTGGCGCCAGCGGGCACGGCGGTCGGATCGCCCCACGCTTCCGGCTCGACGCACTCGAAGGTGAAGACGCAGGCGTAGTACGCGCCGAAATGCGATTGCCACTCGACCGTGTTCTGCGGCCAGGGGTGGTAGCAGATGAAGGCGTCGAACCCGTCGTAGTACCCCTTGGCGGCGTGGATCGGCTTCGAGCCGCACAGCTTCTCGGCCGGCTCGCCGAAGAAGACGAGCTGCCCCTTGATGCCGTATTTCTCCATCGCCGCCTTGGCCGCCAGCGCGCCGGTCAGGCCGGCGACGCCCAGCATCGAGTGCGGGTCGGTGTGGCCGGAGGTGTACGGGTGCAGCCCCTCGCGCGGGGCGCGGAACGGCGCCGGCTGCTGCGAGTTGCCCGGCACGGCGTCGTACTCGGCGTAGGCGCCCAGCACCGGGCCACCATCGCCCCAGCGGGCGACGAACGCCGTCGGCATCTCGCCAGAGCCCTCCTCGACGTCCCAGCCGTCGGCCCTCAGCAACTCGACGTAGGCCTTCGCCGACTTGTACTCACGCCAGGCCGGCTCGGCGTAGTTCCAGATCTCGATATCGAGGTCCGACAGCCGCTGCCGGTTCTCCTCGATCCAGTCCATCGCGTACTGCTTGGCCGGGTAGCGCTCGCTCATGCTTCGCTCCTCTACGGCCAACGGGCGTTGGTGGTTTCCCAACCCCGTCGGCCAACCTTCGAACCCCTCGTCCTGTCACTCTCGCGGGTTCCCCGATTCTGTCATTCTTCGCTCTGTTCAGGATGACAGAGAAATGGGAAGTTGCCGGCCTGCCATATTCACCGCGGTCGCCTACTCAATGCTTCGACTAGCATGATGTGTCAGGTTGGCAGCCTCCCCGCACCTTGTCATCCTCTGCCCAGAGGGCGCCCGCGCAGCCGAAGGATCTCTCCTGCGTCTGAATGCATCCAGCCAGGGGAGATTCCTCGCTGCGGCTCGGAATGACAACGAGCGGTGGTGGCTGTCGCACCACAATACAGGACACATCACGCTGGTCGGTGCACTCCACATGGCAGGAAGAGGGAGTCGCTCCTCTCCCCCGGCGGCGCTCCTCCGGTCGCTTCATCGCTGATCGTCGCCCGACTCCGGTTCCCGGTCAACTGCCTTCATCAGAATATGAAGCGTGGGTCGTCCGCACTGAGGATCGCCGTTCGCGGCTCGACGGACCACGCCGTCGTGATTCTCCCGGCCAGCGCGTCGATCAGCGCCGGCACGTCGGTCGCCGCGGAGTCGTGCATCGCCTCGGCGACGATGAGGACGTCTGAGGTGGTCGGGCGAATGGCCGATAGGCCACTCTGGCGGTGAGTCCAGCGGCGAGCGTGGACCTGGCCGGCGTCGTCGGCGAAGATCACCTCGCCGGGCTCGGGGCGCTCGATCTCGCCCGCGAAGCTCAGGTAGCGCTCGTCACCAGTCGCGTGGCGCACCTCGATGTAGCCGGCGACTGCCGCGACATCGAAGGCGGCGACTGGCGTCGCGAAGACCAGCGAGGCGGCGTTGCACAGGTCGATCAGCGGGTGGATCCTCGGCAGCTCGCCCTCCTTGCGAAAGCGCCGCAGCAGCGATTCGGACGCGCAGCGGTATTGCGTCGGCTTCAGTCCCATCCGGGAGAACACCCGCCGCCAGGCCTGAACCTCCGGCAGCAGGCTCTCGCTGTCGTTGCCCATCCGTCCTCGCGCGATCTCGATCAGTTCGGCGATGGGCGCGTCGACATCTGCGTCGGCGCTGATTCCGGCCGTCTGGATGACCCCGACAACCAGCTCGGGGAATTGCCGCCAGATATCGCGGGAATGTTCGAAGTACATGCCGCCTCGATTCCACATGTCGCGGTGCGATCGGACCGAATGAGGATAATACGAGTATTGAACGCTCGATCGATGCAGGGAGGCGACTGAGTGGCGGACAGGATCCGGATCAACGCGCAGGCGATCGTGGCCTACCAGGATGGTGAGCATCGTATTCTCGAGGCCGGCTGCGTCATCGTCGAAGGGAACGAGATCATCCACGTCGGCAGGGACTTCGATGGCCATGTCGACCAGACGATCGACGCCAGCGACCGGGTAGTGACGCCCGGGCTCATCAATACGCATAGCCACCTGGCCGGCTCGCCACTGGATAAGTCCTTCATCGAGGACCGCGGCCGGCGGCAATTCTCGATGACCGGCCTGTCGGAGATGCTGCCGGCCCGCAGCCAGGCGATCGACATGGAGGGGCAGGAAGCCTGCGTCGAGTACTCGATGGCCGAACTCATCCGCACCGGCACGACGACGATCATGGAGATCGGCGGCATCGGCGACTACGTGGCCGACGCGGCCGAGAAGGCCGGCCTGCGCGCCTACATCGGCGACATGTACCGGTCGGGACGCTGGCTGACTCGCGACGGCCGGAAGATGGAGTACGACTGGAACGAGGAGGCCGGCATCAAGGGCTTCCACAAGGCCGTCGACCTGATCGAGCGGATCGACGGGCGGGCCAACGGGCGGATCAAGGGGTTCCTGACCCCCGCGCAGGTCGACACCTGCACCGAGGATCTGCTGCGGATGAGCCGCGAGGCGTCGGACCGGATGCAGGTGCCGCTGGCGCTGCACGTCAGCCAGTCGGTCTTCGAGTTCGACGCGATGGTCCAGCGCCACGGCATGACGCCGATCGAGTGGCTGGAGTCGATCGACTTCCTCAGCGAATGGAACATCCTCGGCCACGCGATCCTCATCGCCGGCAGCAGCTGGGTGCAGTTCGGCGGCGACGACCTGTCGATCCTCGCCCGCCACGGCGCGTCGGTCGCCCACTGCGTTTGGGTCTTCGCCCGCCGGGGGATCGTCATGGAGTCGTTCCCCGCCTACATCGACGCCGGAGTGAACATGACGCTCGGCACCGACACCTCGCCGCAGTCGATGATCGAGGGGCTGCGCTGGACGGCGGTGATCGGCAAGATCATGTCGCGTGACACCGAGAAATCCACCGCTGCCGACGTGTTCAACGCCGCGACGCTCAACGCGGCCAAGATGCTGCACCGCGACGACATCGGCCGGATCGCGCCGGGGGCGAAGGCCGACCTGCTCTTCTGGGACGCTGGCTCGACCTTCATGGCGCCGCTGCGCGACCCGATCAAGAACATCGTCTACAACGCCGGGGCCGAGGACCTTCGCGACGTCATGATCGACGGCGCCTGGGTGCAGCGCGATGGCCGGGTGCTNNGAGATGGGCCCCGGCGACTGGGCCGGCCGCGGGGCGGACGAACTCTCCCCGCAGACGTTCGGGCGGTACGAGGGGTAAGTGGAGCAGGCGGGGGCGGCATTGCCACCCCCGCTTCAGTCTAGTGGCTGACGGCGCGCTCCAGCGTCTTGGCGTGCTCGACCCACCCGGTAACCATCGATTCCGACGGGAGTTGGCGGACGAGCTTCTTGGCGGCGTTGATCTCGGCCATCGCGGTGTGGAGATTGGCGGGATTCCGCCGGGCCAGCTCGAGCGGGCTGTCCACGCCGGATGCTTCCAGCAGGTCCGCGTATTCCGAGCCAACGCCGCGCACGCGCATCAGGTCGGCGCGGTTGACCCACTCCAGAACGCGCGCGGTGCTCACGTCGATCTTCTCGGCGAGCTCTTCGCGGCCCTTGGATGTGCCGGCCGTCTGCAGGAGGGCCTCGGTCGTCGCGACGCCAGCGCCGGTGAGCTTCTCGGCGTAGGCCGGACCGATACCCTCGATGTCGATGATCTTGACCATGCCTGTCTCCTGTCGTGCGGCACGCGATAACCGACCAGACGGTTGATGGCGGCTCATTCGCGGCTCGATGGCGATAGTGTACGCCTCCGGTCAGCCGTGGCGGCATGCTCCGGAAAGGTAGATGACTAGTGGCCGGGTCTTCACCGTGAGGGGATCATCCCGCTATCGGGGGCCAGAAAAGCCGGAAGCCTGGTTCCTCGGAGACGGCTCCAAAGGCTCTCAGCTCACGTATCGCAATTGCGAGTACCCGATGTATACGTTTGCATTAGTTCTCATAGTCTTCTTATTGCGCGTTGGTGATGAGCATGTCATAATAGGCCGGTCATACATGGGGCCGTGATTGAGGTGCAGATGGTCTCGTCAGATGTCGCCAGTCGATACTTGACCCGACGAATGGCTGCGCTCTTGCTTGGTGCTACTATCTTCAGTGCATGCGGGTCGCCGGTCGCGGCGCCGCCAGCCACAGAGAGTTCGGGATCGGCGGAGACACCGATCACGCCCGTCGCGACCGTCGCGAAGGATGATCGCATTATTCCTCCCCCAACCCCAGATCCCGCCGCGCCATTCCACTTGTCAATGACGGGGCTGCTCGCGACCCGAGAGCCATTGACTGCGGAGGAGCTGGTCGCTCAGTACGACCTCATCGTAACAGGACGTGTTCAAGAGCTCCTGCCGGCGCAGTGGACGACTGAAGACGGGACGCGTCCCATAAACCCCTGGGAATCAGTGCCTAATCAGTACACCATTATCACGCCAGCGATCATCTTTCTTGACGCACCACCAATCGTAAATCGCGATCGCATACCACCAGATACCATGACGCTGACTGTAGCGTACGAAGGCGGACGCGTGGGGAACGACAGCGTCGAGCCGCTCGTGTGGACAGATCGGCTAAACGTTGGCGACCACGTACTGCTCGCGTTATCCGACTATCGCGCCTTCCTTGCGAACCAGCGGACTATGTTCGCTACCCCGAGAGGCCCGGCATGGAACCTCGGGATGACGTATCACCTGACAGCCGATGGCAAAGCCATTTCGTTTCTCGGAACACAGTCAGCGGCTGATTTGCTCGTCGCGACTCGAAGCGCAGCCCCTTCACCATCTGATGGGGTGACGCCGACTCCGTAACATAAGATAGTCAGGAGTACGCGTGATGTGCTGCGACGGAAAGACTCGAGTTGTCACTGCAATCACAGTGTTGTGGTTCTTGTCAATCTTCTTCTATTCCCTTTCAGGAACAGCACATGCTTACTCCACGGGGTATCGTTGGCCCCAAGGTACAAGCGGTATTTACTTCAGCGTCGCTCCTTCGCTCGCCAATTCAATTGGCTTGTCAGGACAGCAAGCAGCCGTCGAGCAAGCGATCCAAAACGCTGCTGCTGAATGGTCCAAGGCGGCCCGGCTATCCATCGTGTACAATTCCGGAGCCTCATATTCGGTGACCGCAAACTGGCTATCCAGCACATTCTTGGGAATCACTTATTATGGAACGAGTGGGTCAACGCTACAATCCGTCCGTACCGAAATGACCACTAACTCTGCCTGGATGCCTTGGCATCTAAATGCAACACAACCGGATGTATACAAGGTAATGCTCCATGAATTCGGTCACTGGCTAACGCTACTGGACCATCCTCAGAATATGTGGGATGGTGCGTATGGTGCCGTGATGTGGTATGGCGCAGAGAAGAGCGCGCTATACATTGACGACAAAGATGGTGCTACTAACATGTACGGGATTTGGTCCAAATTCGAAGTATCACAATATGTAGGGTTGTATCAGGTCCCGCCGACGTACTCTATTGGAGTTGCCAGTTTCGGTAACTGTGGAACAGATGCTCCAGATTATTGGACGTACAATGTTAGCTCTGAGGGGATTCCATCATCTCCCAGCGGTGGCAGAGTGATGCGGTTTCGCGGATGTGCGACATCAAACGGTTCCACGCCAAACTATGCATATTTACCACTAGCTAGCTATGAGCGTGACTCGAATGGAGAAGATACGAGCGGCCCTCGTTCGCCATGTGGCAGCCCATGCTGGATGAAGATAACGAGCGGCACCCATCTACGATGGGAGCAGTATAACGCAACGAAGTGTACCGTCACTTTCGACCTGGAGTTCACAGATGGGTCAAGCCTTCGTGACTCGGGCCTATACGATAGCGCCGGTAGGAGCGTGCATCCAACGAATCGCACTTGTGTCGTCACACCTCAGGGGTCGTGGTATTCAGTTGATATCGATCTTAGCCCGCTCGCTGGGAAGACGATCAAGCGTTGGCTCTTGGTGTACGACACGCCGCTAGATTCTGGAACGTGGCGGAGTTACTTCGACAACGTGCGAGTGACGTACTAGCCAACTGAGAGCATCGACCGGGATTCGTCCTCATCGCTTCGTTCGCCAGGACAAGTGGATGTGCTCGTGTCGGCGTCACTACGCATCGTCAGATCTCCACGGAATAAGCCCCCCGGCCAAGGGCGGGCCGGAGGGCGTCGTTCATGTCAGGTTTGGCGCTGGTGGATTACCAGCGGTCGTAGCTGCGCGATTGGCGGCGCGACTGGAAGCAGTCGGAGCAGTAGACCGGCTTGCCACTTGTCGGGACGAACGGGACCATGGTCTCGCGGCCACAGCTGTCGCAGACGGCCGGATGCATGACGCGGTCGCCGCGCGGGGCGCCGCCTTCGGAGCGGTAGCCACCGCCAGCGTTGCCACCCTGGCGGGACGCCTTGGCGGCGCGCCTGCAGTCTGGGCAGCGGCTGGGCTGGTTGGTGAAGCCCTTCTCCGCGTAGAACTCCTGCTCGCCGGCGGTGAAGACGAACTCCTGGCCACAGTCACGGCAGGTCAGGGTCTTGTCGGTGACACTCATCAGCGTGTCTCTCCTCGATAGGTGTGCCGTCGTTCTCTCGACGGCGTCTCGTAGTACTCCCGTGGCTCACGTGATTCAGCGGGAGAGGCCTCGGAGACACGCCCTTGTTGTCACCGTGATCTTCGCGCGGAATTCTATGATCCAGCCTCCTAATTCTATCATCCCAATGCAATACCCTGCGCCGACCTGTCCACTGGCTTAGAGCGACAACTGCCCACCCGGCCGGCCCCGACTCGGATAGATAGNNACCATGCGCCACGGGATCGTCTTTCCGAACACCGATGTCCGCACCGTCCCCCAGCTCGCCGCCGAGGCGGAGCAGTCTGGTTGGGACGGCGTCTTCGTCCCCGATTGCATCAACATTCCCGCCAGTAGTCCGGAGATCGGCTTCGACCCGTGGGTCACGCTGGCGGCGGTGGCGGCGCGGACGAGTCGGGTCCGGCTTGGCACAATGGTCACGCCACTCTCGCGCCGACGTCCGTGGAAGGTCGCGCGGGAGACGATGACGCTCGATCATCTGTCGGAGGGGCGACTCGTGCTGCCGGTCGGTCTTGGCGCGTTGGACGATGAGGGCTTCGGCAAGGTCGGCGAGGCGACCGGCACACGGGAGCGTGCCGAGTTGCTGGATGAAAGCCTGGCGATCATCGACGGTCTCTGGAGCGGCGAGCCGTTCAGCTTCAGCGGCAGGCATTACACGGTCGGTGAGACGACCTTTTTGCCGAGACCAGTTCAGCAGCCGCGCATCCCCGTCTGGGTGGTTGGCGCCTGGCGGCGCGAGCGCTCGTTGCGCCGGGCGATCCACTGGGACGGGTTGCTGCCGAACGCGCTCACTCCCGAGGGCACGCATCGCGAGGTCACGCCCGGCCTGCTGGCCGAGATAGCCGCCTGGGTCGCCGAGCATCGCGCGGCTGCCACGCCGTTCCACGTCATTATGGAGGCCAGCACGCCGGCCGACGACGCGCCGAGAGCGCGCGAGGTCGCCCGTGAGTGGGCGGACGCGGGCGCGACCTGGCTGCTGGAATCTTTCTGGACCGGTCCGAACGACGTCGACACGCTGCGTCGTCGCATCCAGGCCGGCCCGCCGAGCGTCGAGTGAGACGCGGCACGGCTGGGCTAGCCCAGTCCCTCGACCTCGTCGGCGATCAGCCGGCCGATTTCCAGCGACGAGGTTGCCGCTGGCGAGGGCGCGTTGCGCACGTGCAGCACGCCGTCGGCGTGATCGAAGACGAAGTCATCGACCAGCGTGCCCTGCGGGCTGAGCGCCTGGGCGCGGACGCCGGCCGGGCCCGGTAGCAGGTCCTCCGGCTCCAGCTCGGGGATGTAGACGCGTAACGTCTCCAGGAAGCGCTTCTTCGACAGGTCGCGGACCATCTCGCCGAGGCCGGTTCGCCAGTGCTTGCGGGCGAAGGCGCGGAAGCCGGGGTTGCGGGCCATGTCGGCCAGGTCGTGCCGGTTTGCGTCGCGGAATGAATACCCCTCGCGGGCGAAGGCGAGGACGGCGTTCGGCCCCAGCCAGACATCCCCGTTCATCCGCGGCGTGAAGTGGACGCCGAGGAACGGGAAGCGTGGGTCCGGCACCGGGTAGATATTGGAATGCACGAGCGCGCGCCGCTCGGGCCGCAGGATGTAGTAGTCGCCACGGAACGGGACGATGCGCGGGTCCTCAGCGCCGCCAGTCATCCGGGCAACACGATCGGACTGCAGGCCGGCACAGGTCACGACGAGCGCGGCCTCGATGTCGCCTCCGGTCGTCGTGAGGAGTGTCCGTCCGTTGCGCCGCTGGATGGCGGTGACCTCGTGGCCGGCGCGGATATCGCCGCCCAGTTGGCGGATGTCGTTGGCGTAGGAGAGGGCGACCTGCAGATAGTCTACGATCCCGGTGTTCGGCGACCAGATGGCGCGGATGCCGCGGACGTGTGGCTCGCGCTCGCGCAGCTCGTCCTGCTCGATCAGCCGCAGACCGGGAACCTGATTCTCCTGTCCGCGTTCGTAGAGTGCCTGCAGGCGGGGCAGCTCGGATGGGCTTGTGGCGACGATGACCTTGCCGCAGCGCTTCCAGCCGATGTCGTTCTCGTCGCAGTAGCGCATCATCGCCGCCGCGCCGGCGACGCAGAGGCGTGCCTTCAGCGAACCCGGCACGTAGTAGATGCCGGAGTGGATGACGCCGCTGTTGTGGCCAGTCTGGTGCTGGCCGATTGTCGCCTCCTTTTCGAGGAGGATCAGGGACGTGCCAGGCCGGCGCTGGAGGATCTCGCGGGCGGCGGCCAGTCCGACGATTCCGCCACCGACGATGACGATCGTCGCGATGCCATCCAGCATCGTCGCGGTGGCCGGCAGCGTGGTCGTCGCTCGTCCCTCGACCGCGATTGTCGTGGTCGTCCCGTCATCAGCCATTGCAACCCTCCACCCCTCCGACCAGGCCGCTTGTCCTGCCGGGGATGATACCGCCTGGGGTTCGAACGATTGATTCTGGGCAAAATGAAGCGGTAGAGATGGAGGCACCCGATTCCATCTCTACCGCATCGAAGGGGGCGTAGTCCCCGAACCAGTGTCTCCCCTCCTGGTCCGGGAGCGCCTTCTGTGTGGGATACGGACGCGCATCCGATCACCAGGTGATCTTTGCTCGTCCTGCCGAGACTGTATACGCTTGCATACCCCGGCCGCTGTGAGAAAAGTCACTACTTGTATCGCAGTATGACCGATGACTGGGCGGACTGGAAGGGCCTGGCGCCGGTTGACACGAAACTGTAACGCGCTTGTGCTTTTCGTCACGAGTGTGTGATGCCTCCGACTCTACCCTTCAGACAAATAACTGGCTCCACGAAGCGTATCGCTCAGGATGCCTGACATCCGGTAAGGGCCGGATGGTGAATGAGGCGGGACTGACGCGATGGTATGTGAAGGGGGATATCCGATGTCGGATCCATTCAACCGGTCGCGCGTCAACCGCCGTAACCTGCTCAAGGGAGTCGGCGCGGCGGCGATCCTGGCGCCGGCCGGTGGCGCTCTGCTGGCGTCGTGCTCGATCGGCGGCGGCGACAAGAAGAAAGAGGAGAACGGGAATACCGGCGCGGGTGTCCCGAGCTCTGTGAGCGAGATCGCCGAAGCCCGTGGCCTGACGCCGGACGATATCACCCGCGCGGTCAAGACCTACGTGCCGGGCGGCAAGCACGACGAATACATGATCTTCGCCTCGGGCGGCCACGGCGGGCAGGTGCTCGTTATCGGCGTCCCGTCGATGCGGCTGCTCAAGCTGATCGGAACCTTCACCCCGGAGCCGTGGCAGGGATTCGGCTTTTCGGACGACACGAAGGCCGTGCTTGCCGAGGGCGCGATTGATGACAAGGTTCTTGGCTGGGCCGACACCCATCACCCGGGCCTCAGCGAGACGAATGGCGAGTACGACGGCCAGTATCTGTTCATCAACGACAAGGCGAACGCCCGATTGGCCGTGATCGACCTGCGCGACTTCGAGACGAAGCAGATCGTCAAGAACCCGCACTTCATCAGCAACCACGGCGGCGCCTTCGTGACGCCGAACACCGAGTACATCACCGAAGGCGCGCAGTACGCCGTGCCATGGGGCTGGGAGTACGCGCCACTGAGCGACTACAAGACCGACTATCGCGGGGCGATGTCGTTCTGGAAGTTCGATCGCGAAAAGGGACGACTGGATCAGTCCAAGTCGTTCACCGTCGAGGTGCCACCCTACTGGAACGACCTGTCTGACTGCGGTAAGGGCCCGAGCGAAGGCTGGATGTTCTCCAATACCTTCAACACCGAGCTGGCGATCGGCGGCAACCGCGCCGACGGCAGCCCGTCGGTCCCGCCGGTCGAGGCCGGCGCGTCGCAGAACGACATGGACCTCATGACGATCATCGACTGGAAGAAGGCGGAGAAGGTCTTCGAGGACGGCAAGGCCAAGGACCTCAAGGGGATGGCCCTGATCGACATGAAGACCGCTGTCGCCGAGGGCATCCTCTACCAGGTGCCGGAGCCGAAGAGCCCGCACGGTGTTGATGTCACCCCGGATGGCAAGTTCATCGTTGTCGCCGGCAAGCTGGATCCGCACGTCACGATCTACAGCTTCGAGAAGATCCAGGCGGCGATCGCCAAGGGCGGCTTCGAGACCGATGTGTTCGGCGTGCCGGTCCTCAAGTACGAGGACTGCATGGAGGCGCAGGTCGAGCTGGGCCTCGGTCCACTGCACACGCAGTTCGACGACCAGGGCTATGCGTACACCAGCCTCTTCCTCGATAGCGCGATCGCGAAGTGGAAGCTTGGCGAAGCGGGCAAGCCGGACACCTGGAAGATGATGGACAAGCTCTCGGTCCACTACAACGTCGGTCACCTGAGCGTCTGCGAGGGCGACACGGTCAAGCCGAAGGGCAAGTATCTGATCGCGCTGAACAAGTGGGCGATCGATCGCTTCACCCCGGTCGGCCCGCTGCACCCGCAGAACTTCCAGCTGATCGATATCACCGGCGAGAAGATGGACCTGCTCTATGACAGCCCGATCGGCGTCGGCGAGCCGCACTACGTCCAGACGATCGCGATCGACAAGCTGAAGGTCTGGACGACCTACCCGGAAGTGGGTTGGGATCCGATCGCCCAGGCGCCGTCGCCAGTGGCAACGCTGGCCGGCAAGGAGTCGGTCGAGCGGGACGGCAACAAGGTCACGATCAACATGACCTCGATCCGATCGCACTTCACCCCGGACACCATCGAGGTGAACAAGGACGACGAGATCACGTTGCATATCACCAACGTCGAGATGGCTCAGGACTCGACACACGGTTTCGCCTTCCCGGGCCAGCACATCCAGCTCAGCATCGAGCCGGGCGAGACGACAACAGTGACGTTCACCGCCGATCACGCAGGTGTCTACCCGTTCTACTGCACCGAGTTCTGCTCGGCGCTTCACCTGGAGATGATGGGATACTTCGTCGTCAAGCCGGCGTAACCACGACATTCGGGCCGCCGGGGATCGCCCGGCGGCCNNGCCCGGCGGCCCACCACACCGTCGCGGGTGTGTATGGGGTTGTGAAAGGGATTCGACATGGCTCAGGCAATGCACTCAGCATCCACCAAGCGGGAGTTATCAGCGGTGCAACGGCGCACCGAGGCCAAAGGGATCAGCATGTCTCGCGCAGACCTTCTCCGTCTCGGCGGGCTCAGCCTCGCCGCGGCGTTGCTCGTGCTCACGATCTTCCTGCCCTACTGGTCGATCACGCTGCACGCGCCACAGTACCCGAAGGGGTTGACGATCAACGCGTTCGTCCACGAGATGCGCGGTGATGTCTCCGAGGTCGATGGCCTCAATCACTACATCGGCATGATCAAGCTCGAGACAGCGGCATCACTGGAGCGCACCGTCTCCCGGATTGCGATCCCGATCATCGCCCTGCTCGCGCTGCTGTCGTTCTGGGTCCAGGGTCGCTGGCGCTGGCTGCTGGCCACGCCGGCCATCATCTATCCGGTCATCTTCGCGATTGATCTGTTCAGCTGGCTCTACTATGCCGGCCATGCTCTCGACCCGAAGGCGGCCCTCAGCTCGTCGATTCACCCATTCACGCCCACGATCCTCGGCACCGGGATCATCGGCCAGTTCAGCACCGTCGCATCGTTCGGAATTGGCTATTATCTCGCCGTGCTCTCTGCGATCATCGTGTTGGCCGTGACAATCCGAGGACGGTCACGCGATGTCAGCCCGAGCTAACACCCCCATCGTCCGAGTCGCGTTCGCCCTTGTCTTCCTGCTGTCACTGGTCGCCGGTATTCTGCCGGCGCCAGTCGCGGCGGCGGCCGAACCAGACCTGATCGTCTGCCAGACCTGCGATATCTCCTCGCTCGCTGACGCGGTGGCCCAGGCGCCCGACGGTGCCCGGATCGAGGTTCGCGGCGGGGTCTACCCCGGGCCGATTACGATCACCCGCGATATCGAGCTGATCGGCGTCGACCAACCGGTCATCGATGGCGGTGGCAAAGGCACCGTCGTTCACGTGACCGGCGCGACAGTCACCATCTCCGGCTTCACCATCCGCGGCACCGGGACGACACTCGACCACGAAGACAGTGGCATCCTGGTCCAGAAGGGGCACGCAACGATCGTCGACAATATCGTCGAGGACAGCCTCTTCGGAATCTACCTCAAGGAATCTCACGGCAGCATCATCCGCGGCAATATCATCCGCTCCAAGCCCTTGCCGATCGCCCTGCGTGGCGATGGCCTCAAGGTCTGGTACAGCGATGACATGCTGATCGCAAACAATCAGGCGGACGATGGCCGGGATGTCATTCTCTGGTACTCCAACCGCGGGATTGTCCGCGATAACGAGTTCAACGGCGGCCGCTACGGCCTGCATCTCATGTTCAGTGATAGCGCAACGATCGAGCGCAACTCGCTTTCGCAAAACTCGATCGGCCTGTACATCATGTACAGCCGCGACGCGCTGGTTCTGGGTAACACGCTATCGAACAACAAAGGTCCGAGCGGTGGCGGGTTGGGGCTGAAGGACGTCGACGGATTGACCGTCCAGGGCAATCGGTTCGTGAACAACCGAATGGGCGCCCAGGTCGACACCTCGCCCCGCGAGCCGCGTATCCAGCACTACTGGATCGGCAACGTCTTTGCCTACAACGAGGTTGCGCTCGGGTTCATGCCATCAGTGCAGCGCAACACGCTGACTGAGAACTCATTCATCGACAACATTCAGAATGTGACGATTCTCGGCGGCGGCGAGTTGAAGGACATCACCTGGTCGGCCGACGGCAAGGGCAACTACTGGAGCGACTATGCCGGCTACGACGCCGACGGTAACGGTGTCGGCGACGTGCCGTACAAGTCGCAGCAGTTGTTCGAATCGCTGATGGACGACCACCCACAACTACGACTATTCCTGTTCAGCCCGGCCGCAATGGCGATCGATTTCGCCGCCCAGGCCTTCCCGGCCGTCCGGCCGCGCACGCGCTTCGTCGATGATGCGCCGCTGATGTCCCCGCCGGCCATTGCCGAGCTGCCACAGATGGCTGCCGCGTCGACCGGCCAGCGGCTGGCGAGCGGGCTCGTCTGGCTGCTCGTTGCCGGCGGCACGCTCGGGCTGATCCTGTCGATGCGTCGCCGGACGATCGTTTCGGCGTCGCCGATACCCGTTGAGCCCAGGGAGGCACCCATGAATACACCAGCGCCGGCCGTTGCCGTTGCGCCACCACCCCCGGCCCGGAAGTCGGCCGATGCCGCTGTCGACGTCCGCGGTGTGACCAAGCGTTACGGACGTGTTGCGGCGGTCGATGATGTCAGCTTCGAGATCGAGCGCGGCGAGGCAGTCGCCCTCTGGGGCCCGAATGGGGCCGGCAAGACGACGATCTTGCGTTGCCTGCTGGGCGTCGCTCGCTATACCGGAGATGTCCGTATCGACGGGCTCGATCCGGCGCGCGACGGCCGGAACGCGCGCCGGCATATCGGCTACGTCCCCCAGGATCTGGCGCCGTCGGCGATGACGGTCGAGGAGATGATCTCCTTCATCTCGTCGCTGAAGAAGACGCCTGCCGCAGAGGGCATGGCCCAGCTGGAGACCTTGGGAATCGCCGACGCCCGCGACAAGGCGCTCAGCGCACTCTCCGGCGGCATGAAGCAGCGTCTGGCGCTGGCGCTGGCGCTGATCGGCAGCCCGTCGATCCTGCTGCTCGACGAGCCGACCGCCAACCTGGACGCGGCCGGCCGCGCCGAGCTGCTGGAGCTGTTGCAGGATCTGAAGCATGGCGGCAAGACACTGGTCTTCTCGTCGCACCGACCCGACGACATTCTGACGCTGTCCGACCGCATCCTGATGATCCGCGATGGACGCCTGGAGCAGTCGCTGTCGCCGGACGAATTCTCGGCTGAGATCGGGAGCGGCACACGGCTGGTGATGACACTGGCCAACGGCCACGCCCGCGAGGCGGTCGAGACGCTGGCC
>MTKZ01003723.1_pt1 | contig 39997 bp, 23 predicted proteins | sample 1042781 | NCBI WGS metagenome assembly MTKZ01 (sample SAMN06212207, study PRJNA360539) | anaerobic digester metagenome | biome: Wastewater treatment plant; material: sludge; isolation source: anaerobic digester fed with sludge from wastewater treatment plant | place: Denmark: WWTP Viborg ...
TGAGTATCCCTCAAATTATGTGGATAAGGTTGGATATTGAGATAAGACGTCTTCGTTACTTAAGGTTTATATCAACAACGATTTTGGATACAATCGTGTTTCTCTGGAGCAATGGAATCACGTATTGAGTCTGAAATTTTTCCCAGAAATGCAAAGGTCGTGATAGCACTGGCAGGTTCAGGTAATGGAAAGACAGTCCCAATGGCTTTATTATCCCCTTCCAAAGTTACCAATTAAAAGAGACATAAAAATAATTGATGGAATTATTTTTGCTTCCTTCGCTCATCTGCAAGATGTTGCTGATAGATATTCCATAATCTTTCGGCAAAGGGACATTGCTTATCCGATGGACGTTTGCCATACCTTACAAGGTCTCCCATATTATATGCAAAATTCCTTTCCCATTCGGTTAAAAAATCCTGTTCTTTTCCTTTACTGCAAGATCTTTCCAAGAATCTTCATCAGTCTCAATCCAGAAATCTCTCATGAATAAAATCACTATTTTTGAGAGGATCCGGATAATCGATATTTATATCTTGTTTTTATTTGATTCGGAGTGATTAAATTGGAAATTCCCCCAACAAGGTTAAAAAGATCGATGAAGATTAATCCCCAAATAATATCTGAATGAAGTTAATTATATCTCATTTTCAAAAATAATTCTTTTACGTGGCAGAATTCATCCCTGATCGACTACCAGGAAAAGCAAGCAGGGGTGAAGAACGTACTTTTGAAATCCTGAAGAAACTGCCAGACAATTATCTCGTCTATTACGAACCGAATATTGAAAACCGTCGCCCGGATTTTGTTGTTATTGCACCCGATCTTGGGGTCATAGTGATTGAGGTCAAGGGCTGGCGAATTGAAGACATCATTCAGGGGAGTGATAGCGAGATTACGGTCCAGGATAATGATGGACGCCCGAGGAGAGAGATTCATCCGCTCGATCAGGCACGAAATTATCAGTGGAAACTGGTCAGAGCCTGTGGGAGAAATCCACGTTTTTCCGAACTGCTCCATCGTGATGGTCCTCATAAGAACAAATTCATTTTTCCCTTTGCTCATTTTGTGATCCTCTCAAATATCACTGATCAGCAGCTTCGAAGTTACCGGGGACTGGATTTTTCAATCATTTTCCGACCGGAAAATACAATGACCAGGGATGTATTAATGAGCCTCGAGGATGCTTCCGCTAAGGAAATTTCAGAAAAAATGAAAACCTATTTTGATCCGTTCTGGAATATTGATCCTCTTTCCCAGAGTCAGATTGATGTGCTACGAGCCATTATTCATCCGGAGATCATCATCAGCTATCTTCCCTCTTCTCCATCAGTTGTTGCAGAACCTCAACCGATGATGGATCAACTGAAGGTTCTCGATCGGAGACAGGAGAACAATGCCAGGAAGATTGGCGAAGGGCATCGGATCCTCTGTGGCGTTGCTGGTTCCGGAAAAACCGTACTGCTCATATCACGAGCTCGTTTTCTTCACGATCAGGATCCTGATGCAAAGATCCTCCTCCTCTGTTACAACGTTTCTCTAGCTACCTATCTGAAACAGGTCCTTTCCGGATATTCAAACATTCGTGCCATCCATTTCGATGGCTGGGCGAGGAATAATGGCATATATCGGATGAGGGATTCCACTACAGGCACGGTTGAAACTGATCCAAGTCTTGGTGCACGATTCCTTGAACATTTGAATAAAAGAGCCGGTGATTTCCGAAAGTACGATTCGATCCTCATTGACGAAGCCCAGGATTTTCACCCCACCTGGTTCTCCTGTATCCTTGCTGCCCTGAAGGATCCCGACGATGGTGACCTGCTCATTGTCTGTGACGGGAACCAGGGGATCCGACCTATCGAGACCATTACCTGGAAGTCTCTTGGGATCAAGGCCAGCGGGCGTTCGATGCATCGTGCCCTTGACCTTGATAAAAATTATCGGAATACCTATGAAATTCTCACCTTGGCATCCCATTTTGCCCTCAATGAATCACACCATACCGATGATTCCTTTGGTATCATTCCCGTCAATCCGGCCCAGGCCAGGCGACATGGTTCAAAACCGTATCTCATTCGTTGTACGGATCACTCTGACGAATGCGAGCATATCGTGCAGATTGTAAAAGATCTCCTGAAAGGGCAACTCCCTGATGGAACCATGGGAAGTGCATTCAAACCAGAAGAGATTGGGATTATCTATCGTCGTTCTTCTGCTAAAGACAAAGAATTACTCATGGGCTTGAGAGAAGAGATATCACAGTTTTCTCCTGTACTTTGGCTGAGTGAGAATTATTCGACTCGATCGCAGGTGTTGGAACCGGGGGTCAAAATCCAGACGGTTGATTCAGCCAAGGGACTCCAATACCGGGCAGTCATTATCCTCTGGCCAGATCTGTTCAGGCCGTTCAATCACAACGATGAGTCGCTTGAAAAGCGTCGATTCTATGTTGCCCTGACAAGGGCTGAAGACCTCGTTATTCTTACCAGTTCAAAATCCAATGAAAACATAGAGGTGATCGAAAAGTCAGGGGATATCATACGAATCCCTCCGATCGCATCAGATTCAGATCATCCGACCAAAGCTTATTCGATGGATGAGATTAGGGGTAAGTTTCCGAAAGCGTATGCGAAATGGACCCCAGAAGAGGATGAACATCTGAAGGTGTTGTATCTTGCTGGGGAGAATACAAAACGGTTGGCGAAGGTTTTTCGAAGGAAGGAGAGTGCTATTTCAGCTAGATTGGAGAAATTGGGGTTGAAATAGGGGGAAGGAGCGTTATCATATAAAAGCCGAACAACAGGGGAAATGAAGATATCCGACTTTGTTTTATGGATAGTAATCATCGCCAATGCTGTATTATTTTCATACATCATGATTTTATTTCCTTGAGTGTGCCAGAAAATCGCAATGCATGGCAAACTATTATTGAATGCTAATATGATTTTTCGTCATGATCAAGATTAAAGAAGTGAGATTAGAAAAAGATAGAAAGAGGACTTTTTTTATTATTTTTGTTTTATTCGCTTTGTGTTTATTCGTCATAATACCTTCAAACGCTGTAAATTTATACGACAACCCTACGGTTATTAGAGGACATATTGCCTGGATTGAAGAGAACAGTGTTATTTCTGGCCAATATTACACCGAATTTTGGTTTGCTGTTACAGAAGTAGTTCAACCTGGAAAGGATACTTATCATCCGGATCTACTTACCGGGGGGGAGTTAAGATTAATAGTAACATCTTCTAATTCACCTTTTCCATATCAATTTAATGACTGTCTTGAAATATCAGGAACTTTTGAAGCCAACTTGTTAATTGCCGTCGATCAAGTTAATGTTGATAATGCGTATATACAACCGATTTCTTGTAGTGGAGGGGATGGGGGAGATGGCAGCTCACCCCCCCCAAATCCCGTAATTTATTCTGATGTTTCCTCGCTTAGTATGAATGTGGGTGATGAAAAGACAATAAAAATAACAGTAAAAAATAATGGTGGACCTGCTGTTGGAGAGTGTGATGTTGCCGACATTACCATATCTCCAGGATTAGAATTTGTTTCATGGATGGGAAATGATCCCTCACTGGATTTAAGAATATGGCCGATAGGAACAACCTTGGATCACGTTGACGGCTATTCTTTTTCATCCTATAACGCAATATTACGAGCTTGGCAAGCTAATTACAATGCGGCGGAATCCGATGAAATAACGTTCAAAATAAGAGCCAAATCGACTGGAAATCAATTTGTTAAATATCGGTTATTTTTCAATACTGACACTTTACCCAGAATTATCGTTCCATCAATATCGCAATATAAAGATCAACAAGGAGGTTATGTCTATCAAATCCCCGTAACTGTAGGATCTGGACCTATTGATACGGGAGAAGTATTCATCAATACTGTTCGTGTTACATCGGTTTCTGATGGCACTACACTATTACTGATGGATAAGGATGACGAAACAGCTGAAGTTACGGTTGAGAGTGGTAAAAATATCCGTATTGCAGCTACCTGCTACAATCTATTTAGAGATCAATCGGTTTCGAGTTGGGATGCAACATTAGGCATTTATGATACCTCCACTGGCACTGCTGTATCAACACCATTAAATGTCCCAGCTCAAGCAGGGGAGTCAAATTCCGTTATTTATAGTTATACTGCGGCAATGACAAGAGAATTTGGTATTAGAGTTAACGTAAATGAAAAGCCCGATGTAAAAGACGTAAAAAAGGTAAAAATTATCGTATCTGATTCTGAACCAACAGCTAATGATTCAGATTACACCATTGTAAGAGGTAAAGTTATCGAATATGGCCCTTATGAAATTAATTCTGTTATCGGAGATATGAAACATGTAAAATTCTGGTATAAACTCCGAATATCAGATGTAATTCAGAAGGGAAAAGCAACCAATGTGGCAGTTGGGCAGGATATTATTGTAGATTACGATGCAGAAATTACGGATTGTTCCCAAATCGCATGTTTCATAGCACCGTTTGATAGATGTCCCGATTGTTCGTATGTTTGCGTTGAGATGAAAGGCCTTTATTCTTCTGGATCCCCGTCACAATTTAAATGTGACCCCTATAGTGATAGTAAATCTTATACTAGGTATCCAGCACCATGGGAGTTTGAATGTTCAGAAGATACTTCATTATTACCTGATCTCACAGTTACCGGTTTAACCGAATTACCAACCTGCACAGACCCTGGAAAATCGATAACGTTCAAAAGTACAATCGAGAATGTTGGGGGTGTTGCTGCATCTTCTTTTAACATTCGTTCCTATCTATCTATGGATACCATTCTCGGTAGTGGCGATATTGATTTGGGTGTCAGGACAGTCACTTCATTAGGAGCAGGATCTTCTTACTCAGAATCCGTAACCACTACCATACCTTCAAGTATCCCCACTGGATCTTATTATCTTCTGGTAAAAGCTGATTCAGATAATGTTATTTCAGAATCCAATGAAGGGAACAATGTTAAAGTGGGTCCAAAGATCCAGATTCCATGCAGTATCCCCCCCTCATCAGACTGCATAAATTTACGTCCAGAACCCCTCGATTTGGATATTGACTTGCCTTATTTAAAAATATTTGATATCACAATTACACCTTTATACGGCGAAGTATTTGATATTACAGTTACGCCCGTATACGGTAAAACCCCGCTTGAAGCGAAAATTAACATAAAAAATAAAAAAGCTACTTATTATAATTTAGTTATTTATTATCCGGATGGAAGTAAAGAGGGAGTGGAAAATGCTCGTGGGAATCAGATTCTAGACTGTCTCATTTTACCTAAAAAGACTTGGTATGGACCTGGAGAAATTACTAGGACTTTTACCTATACCGAGAAAGATTCTGCAGTAGTGATAATGGCTGATAGGGATTGTGAAGCGGCGAGATATGTAAATACTCTCGACGCCTTGATTGTCTTATTACAAAATCCTGGCAGTAAAAACAAATTAGGCGATACAGGTAATATGATTGCGTTGGCTGCAAATTTTTATGATATTTTAGCAGACGAAACAGGTCTTGATATATCTAATGATAATATTTACAATGATCCGATAGGGTTTCTCTCCCTAATGGGTGAAATAATTACTAGTCCACGTATCCAAATTTTACTTTATGATACAATTCATCAGATGTGGCCGGAGCTAACATTAAGATCCTACAGTGAAGTATTAGAAAGTGTTCAAGTTGTTAATTTATGGAAAACTGTTGTTGATTATGCACCTGTTTTATATGATACATGGCTAGCACCGGTCTATGGTGGAGGAAAAGTGCAGGTTTATGAGTCGACAAACTGTAATGGAGTACCATCATTCAATTTAGGGACTCCATCTCCAACCCCACAAGTCCCAGAAAGACATGACGCAATGCTCTTGTTGGACTCCAATCCGACGGGAGCAAATTTATACATTGATGGTGTCTATAAAGGGACAACCCCCGTTGCACTAACAGATGTCTCTAGCGGGATACATAAGATCAGAGTTACTAAGCCTGGTCATCCTGAGTACGTTACTGAATTATCGATGCCTGTAGGTAAAGCAACAATTAATACTATCCAATTGGAATCTGGATCCAGCATTACAGTTCCCACCACTGTACCCACAACAATCCCGACCACCGCACCGACCCAGGCACCATCCGGGGCAACCGGCACGCTCTCGGTGACCTCCACCCCAAGAGGGGCAATGGTCTACGTTGACGGTGTGTATAAAGGGGTAACACCAGTCACCATCCCTGGGGTTTCAAGTGGTTCACACCAGCTCAAGGTGACTAAATCCGGCTACCAGGATTATTCGACCGCGGTCAACATCCCCACTGGCAGAACGGCAAGCATCCCCATCATGCTGAAAGTGGGATCGAGTACCACGATTCCCACCACCGTTCCTACGACAATCCCGACCACCGCACCGACCCAGGGACCATCCGGGGCAACCGGCACGCTCTCGGTGACCTCCACTCCCACGGGAGCGATGGTCTATGTTGACGGTGTGTATAAAGGGGTAACACCAGTCACCATCCCTGGGGTTTCAAGTGGTTCACACCAGCTCAAGGTGACTAAATCCGGCTACCAGGATTATTCGACCGCGGTAAATATCCCAGCCGGTAAAACGGCAAGCGTCCCCATCATGCTGAAAGTTGGATCGAGCACAACGATTCCCACCACCGTTCCCACGACAGTCCCGACCACAGCACCAACCCAGGCACCTTCTGGGGCAACCGGCACGCTCTCGGTGACCTCCACTCCAACGGGAGCGATGGTCTACCTTGACGGCATATATAAAGGCATAACCCCGGTTACCATTCCCAAGGTCTCTAGTGGGTCTCACCAGCTCAAGGTGACCAAATCCGGATTCCAGGATTATTCGACCGCGGTAAATATCCCAGCCGGTAAAACGGCAAGCGTCCCCATCATGCTGAAAGTTGGATCGAGCACAACGATTCCCACCACCGTTCCCACGACAGTCCCGACCACAGCACCAACCCAGGCACCTTCTGGGGCAACCGGCACGCTCTCGGTGACCTCCACTCCAACGGGAGCGATGGTCTACCTTGACGGTATATATAAAGGCATAACCCCGGTTACCATTCCCAAGGTCTCTAGTGGGTCTCACCAGCTCAAGGTGACCAAATCCGGATTACAGGATTATTCGACCGCGGTAAATATCCCAGCCGGTAAAACGGCAAGCGTCCCCATCATGCTGAAAGTTGGATCGAGCACAACGATTCCCACCACCGTTCCCACGACAGTCCCGACCACAGCACCAACCCAGGCACCTTCTGGGGCAACCGGCACGCTCTCGGTGACCTCCACTCCAACGGGAGCGATGGTCTACCTTGACGGTATATATAAAGGCATAACCCCGGTTACCATTCCCAAGGTCTCTAGCGGGTCTCACCAGCTCAAGGTGACCAAATCCGGATACCAGGATTATTCGACCAGCATTAGCGTCCCTACAGGGAAGACCGCAACGATCCCTGTTAACCTTAAAGCGGGATCGACCATTAACCCGACAACGATCCCCACAACAATCCCAACGATAGTGCAGTATACTTTTGCCACAGCATGGGGTACGAAGGGTTCAGGAGATGGCCAATTCTTCAGCCCAGGAAATATTGCTATTGATAACCAAGGAAATCTTATTGTTATTGATAGATTCAATTACCGAATCCAAAAATTTGATTCGTCTGGTAATTTCCTAATAAAGTGGGGATCCATGGGGGAGGGAGATGGGCAATTTGGGGAGAATGGATTGGGTGATCTCGCAATTGATCAAACAGGAAATGTCTATGTGATAGATAGTCGAAAAGAGTGCATACAGAAGTTCGATTCATCTGGGCGATTTTTAACGAAATGGGGATCAGAAGGTAATGAAGACGAGCAATTGCACACAATTTATTCCATTGCCATAAACTCAGCAGGAATTGTGTATATTGCAGATTGGGGCGGATCCGATATTGCAACGATTAAAATGTATGACTCTTCCGGAAATTTTATAGGCAAACTAGGATCCCGAGGACCTGACTCCAGTCAATTTTACTACCCATATTCAATAGCAATTGATACCATTGGCAATGTTTATGTCAGCGATTGTGCCAAGCATAAAATTCAAAAATTCGATTCTTCTGGGAATTACATAACACGGTGGGATTCAGCAGGCTCTGGCTCGACGTGCATGGCATCGATCCTGGCAACTGATCCAGCAGGAAATATATTTGAGTCTGATCCCAATGGAAATCGTATCCGTATGTTCGATCCATCGGGAAAATTGATCACTTCGTGGGGATCGTTTGGTTCTGGCAATGGGCAATTTGATTGGCCGTGGGGTATTGCAGTAGATAAATCCAGAAATGTGTATATTGCTGATCAAGGGAACAACCGCATCCAAAAATTTAATCCTTCACCCTAATTTTTAAAATACAAAATTGGAATCTGATTCCCCATACATGGTAACCCTCATGACTTCGATGCATGATATGGATCGAGTCTATTGGAAAGTTTTTTTACAATGTTATATTTTCAGAAACCCCCGTACCGTCTCTTCATCCTGTTTCGTAAGTCTCTTCAGAATTCTCCCCCTCTCATCCAGCATTTGAATGGATCGAGCAAAAATATGGATACACCGATCGGTTTTCTTCTCTTTCTCAAGTTTGTCCAATACGATGAAATGTCCCCGTTCTTTCAATTCATCTTGTGCAGGAAGTTTTGGATAAAGGAGGAGGGCCTTATCAGATTCATTGGCCACACAATACGCCATCATCTGGTAGGTATCAGCATTCGAGATGTATCCCTTCGAGAGATCCGGCTTATATTTGGTATCGATGATGCCAATCGATATTCCCTGCTCTTTGACGATAATATCAGGGATCAATCGCTTCTTGTTCCGGGTATAGATAAATTCAGGGTGATGATCGCTCGCGAGGTGGAGGTCCTCTTGGTAGTGGAATGTATATTCCTGAAGGGAGTGTCGTAACAATTTCGTGATATATTTTTCAAAGACGAGATTCATGTCAAAGATCAAGGCATAGTAGCTTTGAGGTCCTTGCTCGACGGAGTAGGTGGATCCAAACAGGATCATCCAGCAGAATTCCACGATTCCTTTGAAGTCTTCATTCAAGCGATTGAAATGGAGTTGTGAGAGGTATGCAGGATTGATCTCTTCGTCCTGGATATCATGCATCAGGGAATAGTAATTGAATGCTCGCTTCTTGTTCTCTTCATTCCTGCAGAGGTCCCGGATTCTCTGCAAGGTCGCCTTGATCAGCCGGTTCAAGGGATTATCGATAGAGAATTCGTCGAAAGTACAGGAAAAGGTGTGGAGTTGCGAGGACAGTTTCATTGCCTGTTGCTGGAAGTCTAGTTTTCCTTTGATATGGGAGAGCTCATCGGACTCGGTCATATATTCGTGATGAAAATGGGGGCCGATCACCGTCTCCAAATCGGTGAGAAAGAGGGCGATTAAGAACTCGAAAAAATCTCGTTCCTTTCCATACTGGGACATTCCTGACTTGTAGTACGGGATCATGCCTGCAAAGGAGAGCAGAGAGAAGAGATTTTTCCTGGCGGTAGTCGCTGATTGTTCTCGCTCCTTATCAGAGAGGGTCGTGAGCGATTGGTTACGTTCCGGGTCGAACAACTTGGGAAGGATCTCTATCCGTGTGGTTCCGATCTGGATCACTCCAACAAAGGAATAGGTGTAGATCTTCCCGTAGGTGACGGTCAGGGCATCTGATCTTTCGGCCCTCTGGATGCTATCATTGAATTTTTTCAGGATTCGGAGATCAGAATCTGAAAAAGGTGATTTCTTGGTACCTTTTTCCCATTCAAACAAGGCCAGGGTGTGCACGAACAACGCTCACGTCAGGGATTATGTTCCAGTGTGCCCTTTTTTATCACGAGGTTGTTCATAGCACTCTCAAAGACAGCATCCAGGGGTTTCAGGCAGCGTCCATGGATCTTGTCATAATCTCCCGTCTCTTCTTCAAATTTCCCAGAATCATCATCCCAGACGAATTTCTTCTTGGTCTCAATCGTTATTGCGTCCCGGCCGAGGATGGTTGCGAGGGCTTCCCAATCGTTGAAGAAGTACTCTTCGAGGAGCGGAAGGATCTGGTTGGAGAAGACCTGTTTCAGTGCCTGGTTCCCAGGATCCTCCACGGGAATATTCATGAAATAATAGTGCCCGATCTCGTAGTCCGCATTCTTGAGGGCACAGATGATGCTGTTCAGTTCCTGGAGGAATGCTTTGGCATCGCTGTTCTGGATGAGTTCATAGTCGACAGCAAGGCGTTCGAAATGGAATCGCCGCCGTAACGCGATATCTACGAGGGCTATGGATTTGTCGGTGGAGTTCATGGTCCCGATGATATACACGTTGCCTGGGACGCCGAATGATTCGTTGGAGTAGGGTAATCTGACGATGATCTCCTCTCGTTCCCCGATCCGTTTATTGTCCTCGAGCAGCGTGATGAGTTCCCCAAAGATCTTCGAGATGTTCCCCCGGTTTATCTCATCGATGACCAGGACGTAATTGTTACCAGGATCTTTGAGGGCTTTCTTACAGATCTCTTTAAATATGCCGTCTTTCACCCGATAGACAATCGCAGATTCATCAGCGTTGTTGAGTTCCGGCCGGATTCCCTCGACAAAATCTTCGTATGAGAAGGATTGATGGAAGGTGATGAAACTGAATTGGGAGTCGGAGGTTTCAGGGGATTCCTGGAGGTCGTTGATGAGATTTTGCTGGAATTCTTTTCCTTTTTCGGTAAGGTACCAGTTGGATTCGGTGTCTTTGTCGAAGTATTCCCGTCCAGATTTATTTTTTAATTTCACGGTAGTTGAGTCTAATGCAGATTCTGCCTGCAGTATGGCCCAAATTGTGTTTGATACATATTGATTATTTTTATAGGAACTAAAATCTCGAATTATCGTTGCATTTTTTATCTCGTCAACTTGTACTTTTTCCTTGTTAATCTCATCGAAGGCAAGTATGATTGCTTGAATCCAGGTTAGCTGAGAGAGATCGATCGTGCTCTTCTGCTGTTTTCTTAACTTCTCTTGTAGGAGTCGATAGGTGATAGTGTCGTCTTTGTTTCCAAAAATGATCTCATGGGCCTTGATGACCGATGAATAGGTTTTGCCGGTTCCAGGAGGGCCGTAGAGGATGACCTGTTTTTTTCTTGGATCTTTAATAGAAGGATCACCATTTCCAGGTTTTCCAGTAAGTAATTGGGAAAATTGTTCAAAATTAATTTCAGATAGCGTTGTATAAAATTTCTTACCAATTTCAACGGGGATATTTTCTACCTTTTTCTCTTGCCATTCTGTAGAATAATAGAGGGTATATTCATCCTCGGGAGACTCCGCTTGAGCGGCTGTATTGAACGATGGGCCTTCTTTAAGGATAGTCCATCCAACAGTTGACTTCATCCCTTTATTGGCGATAAAAAAATCGCCAGGTTTACAATCGTGAATAAATTTATAGATCAAATTCGATGACTGTTTTGTAGTATCTGCATATCTTTGTTTGAAATGAGTAAACAACTGATCCTTTGTGAGTGTGAATAATTTCTCATCTTCTCCTCTCAGATATTCTCTGAAATATATTCCAGCGATGTTCTTCTGCTTTTGATATTCCCAATATTGTGCATCTGATCCCGGTGAGAACTGCCAATACCGGACCATGCTCACGTAGTAGAGAAAATAGTCAAGAGTGATATAATCTGCATCTTTAAATGAAGAATAGGTACGTAATTTTCCAAGAGTTGATTGAGCTCTTTGTTGAAAATCGAGATAATATGAACTTACATTGCTCTTCGAAAGATTATTTTCTCTTTTTCCATCCTGTAATATTTCTAATGCCTTTTCTGCGCATGAGTTGTATGACGCAAATTCTGACGGCCAAGAATACGATAAAATATCAGAGGTAATCCCTAATCCAAGATCCTTAATATTCTTGATAAATCGTGAGTGGCGAATGGAGAATTCATCTTTCCCAAATAAGAGGTCTTTCAGACGCTCCTTAAATTGATCTAAACCAACCCCTTTTACAAAGCTTAAAATCCATTGTTTTCGCCCTTCAATGTCATCGGTGTAATTTCTGATAGCATTAAAATGGATGAATATATTCAAAATATCGTCAAGAGTAATATCATCGATAGTATTTTTTGAAAATTTTTGAGAGACTTCATTCCTTATCCACCTTCTCAAGTCACCCCCTGATAATGTTTCATATCCTGTTGTTTGATCAAGATAAGGTAATCTTACCTGAAATCCTTGGACATAATAGTCAAAAAGTCCATTCCTATTTGACGGCACTTTTCCTCCGGTATACATTTCAACCAAATCCAGGCAATCTTGGAAGATATTTGTTATATTTCGATAGAGAGATTCTTCAATGGCATCTTTTTTTATCGGGTATTCATGAAACATTCGCGAATTTGGATATTTTTGAGCGATATCTTGAGATACATCGAGTTCAGAAAAAGTCTTGTGCTCCCGTGCAATTTCTGGAGGCCACTCTTTCTTTGGTTTCTTAGTCTCGGACACTCCAAAGACGGTAAAGAGACTCGATTTTCCAATATCGTAGTAGAAACTAGGGTAATATCCATTCTGTATCTCTTGCCCTGACTTGAGAAGACAAATCCAAGAGACCCTGGCTTTTCTTCCTTGACCAAAAGAGATACGGACCGGTAATTCCAAAAATTCTTCAAAATACCCCGTTGTTTGAAGATTATCTGTTTGAGATTGGATTAAGAATTTTGTAAGATTACTGAGTAATTGATCTTTATTTAGGGTTGTATTTTTAATCGAACCATATCCACTGATGGAATAAAAAAGATAATCCACCATTGATAAATCTGCATCGGGAAATCCATTCTTTTTCATCTCTTCCAAAATAATGCGAGCAAATTTACAGAAAGGGCCATAATGTATAGCTTTCCTCATTGAGGGTTTAAAGGGTAAATCCTTGAAATCCAACATTTTTAGAGAGTTATCAACCGGGGTATTCCAAATTGCACAGGTGTCTGGAAATTTCCAGCACAGCAATTCTGAAGTGATAGCTGGTCCAGCTCCTGATACATTTTTGATAAAATTTTCATATCGAATTTCTACTGATTCTTTACCAAAAAGCAATTTGACTAACTCATTCTTGACGTATTCCTGACCTTTATCAAAGATTACTTTCAATTGTTTCTCTTTGTTTTCCCAATATACGAATGCCCATAAATTTGTAAAGAACTCATCTAATTCCGGTTTTTTTAAGTATCTAATTGATTCTTCGGTGCTAAAAGATTGATAATACGCTCTTTTCTTTTGTCTTTGTTGAGTCCCCTGAATCTTCTCATCCAATTCAGGTTTAATTTCTTTGAATCTCAAAATATAAGGCTGAATTATATCTGAAATTTCCGCCAAGTACCTTCCTCCCTAGATTAAAAATTCTTCAATAATATGATCGTTAAAACATTTTACACCCTAAATCTTTTGATTTGCAAATCGGACAATTTAAACAGAATTTTTAAAAAATCGGACTGATTCTCTATAGTTACTCATCTTGTTGAATTAAGCTAACAATCTCCCGAAAAAGGATATTTTTTATGATTTTAACAGTTTAAAGCTGATCTGATACCGATAGAAGTTGATGGAGGGAACAACCGCAAGTGCTCGCCGAATTCTCTGGTCATCTTCCAATGCAATAATTGCCCCGGATACTGTTTGCCCTTGTTCAGCAAGTACGTCCTTCACATAACCCATGTAACGTAATACCTGGCCGACTACCACATCACTTGCCTTGCCTTTTTTTAATTCTATCACCAACAATCGCTTCTTATCCTTGCTGATCGCTAAAATATCAAGGGGACCTGTATCCGTCGGGTATTGTTGACCAATTTTTTCCCCGTCTTCCTCATATATCTCGAATTCTTGACTTAATTCGGTTTGAGCCCAATTCTGTATTAAGAAATCTTCGAGGTGCTTTTCCATTACAAAGGCTGCAGGATCCTGGATTATAGGGTCAGTCGAAATAATTACAGGCAGGGATATTTCCCCAATAAGTTGATCGATCTCTGCCTGATGTCGTGAAATGTCAATGACTGTACTACCACCAAATTTCAAGGAATTGCTTAAGGATTCACTTATTGCATCTCGTTCAATGGACTGGCTATACCATCGAATTGACCGCCGGTGTGGAAGAATTTGTCCAGGAGCATAGAAATAATCACTTGTCACCTCTCCAGCATGATATGAACCAGATTCATCCGTGCAGATCACAATATCCCCGGTCATGATCCCTTTTGCGACCACCCATGCATTTCCACATGCGAGACCAGCTGCTATTTTTGTCTTATCGGGATGATTTTGAAGGTATACTGGAATAAATTCCTTGTTAAAATCCCGCCATGCTTCAGGTAATTTGTTGGTAAGATCTTTTGAGATGTCAAAATCAATGCCAATGAAGTTCTCTCTGAAACATTGCTCAGCATAGACATTTTTGATACCTAGTTTTAAGCGGTAGTATTTCCTCATTGGATCAATTCCCTCCTTCGAGCATTTTAGAGATCCACGATATTATAAACTCTTCTCAATCGATTTCCTTAATCACAAACATTGACAAGGTGATTCCTTCCTATTGTATGACGATTTCCATTCAGCGGTTGAGCAGAAAAAAATAGTAGAAAGAGCCTCCATTGCATTGATTTGATACTCCTCCTCTAAAAAAGTGATGTCACCAATTTGACCCACACGAATGTTTTATTAACCCAATATTGTATAGAGATAATTATTATATTAGGGGGGAAATGGAAATGGCTGATGAGAAAAAGGGAATCAATTTTACTGTAGGTATCCAGGTGGGTATATCCGAAGGACTAGCAAAAATATTCGAACGTGTTGCAGATTCTATTTCAAATTATCGAAAACGGATACGGGATGCCGAAAACAACAGATGGGACCAAATATACCTTACACTGGATGAAGTGAAAAAATTAACCGATACGCATTATGATGCGGTAATCGATGTCGTGACACCGATTAGCGAATCAGATGATTTCCTTACTACGTACCAGCGATTTAAATTCTTAGTGAATAATAAGGATTTTCCTGATGCTTACGGTGAATTTAAGGGCACGTTATTAACTGCATATAAACACTGGGGAGAATTTAAGAAAGATCCAACCAAAGCCGATTTACGAGAGGTAATTGGTGAAATTGTCAAATTTCAGGCTGCTGTCTTCATGAGACAGTATCGCGATGATAAAGGAAACATGATAGGAGATCCTACTGATAGCTTAAAAGTAGCAGACGCTTTTTTGGAATTGAAAAAAATGTACGAGATTTATTCGACAAGAGATCAAAATCCAATTAATAAAGAGACTTATGCGAATAAGGAAATTAAATGGCAAGAAATAAAAAGATTATACCTGCCTTCGTGGGTAAGACCATTGATAGCGTCAGGTGATCTTAAGGAACTGCAACAACATCATACCGACAAAGATATCATTAATTTTGTAAAGGTTTGGTGTAACGCATGGCAAAGATATATACAAAATCAACTTTACATTGAAGGACGCCTGACATATCGAATCGAACGACTAAAAGCAGATCGTTTGAACTAGGACTGTTCAAGGGATTATATTTTCAGTCATTCAACCCGATTTCATCGATTGAGATATTTGTATCAATGTACTTTTTGGCGTAGGATTCAATTAAAAGATCTTTGGGTAAATATGAATCATATTTTTCCTCGAGGAGATTCTGGAATCTTTCAGCGAGTTCAATATCGTGGGGAGGGTTTTGAAGAATTGTTTTATACGCTTCTTTAATTTGAGATGGATTTGCATTATGAAATCTTAGAGCAATTCCTTCATCTTCTATTTCAAATCGAAAAAATTCCCGGCCAATAATACTGAGGGTTCGTTGTTTTGCAGATCCCGTCCAGGGGAACCAGTAAGTATACCCATGATCCTCAAGAAAATTACCTTGATGGAGAAACGCTTCTTTCGCGGCGACTTGTGCGGATTTTAATATCTCCCTTGCCTTGGTATCAAGATAGGCAGGGATCTGATCAGAAATAAGGACCTCTCTCATCTTTTGACGAATACGGGGATGGATGTCAGGTCCAGACCCTCCAGAAAATATTGGCACTTTTCCCCCTTTCGAAGGTTCAACAAATATTTTCCATTTTTTGTAATCTACTTCTTTTATTTCCCATCTTTTTCCTGCGAGGATCAAGAACTGTCGGGTTTCAAGATCTGGTGCAATTTCAATACTCCCAACTTTTTTCCCACGTGATATGACATCAAATTCTTTATTCGATACAAATGCGGCGTAAAATTCAAGATTCCGGACAATTTTTTCACCTTCTAGGCCAAGGAAAAGAACCCCGGTCTTGTCCTGTTCGATTAAATCCGCATCCCCCATCGATTGTAATAGCTGGATATAATTCGAGATTGAGACATTGTGAAATCCCCCTCGTTCTACAAGTATCTCATATAATTCATGAGCCGTCGATCCCCCCTTTTCTGTGATAACACTCATGGTTTGCTGAACCAGAGTGGAATAATGAATGAGATCTCCACGAGGCGGTTCACACCACTTCTCAAGCATCAATTCTGACATCGCGATGGCTCTGATAAGATCGGGATGAAGCCTTTTGATGATATCACTCTGATCAGGCACATTCTCTTGAATGAACATGATCATCACCGAAGGTTGTCCCTCTTTTCGTCCACTTCTCCCCAGTCGCTGTGCCAATGAATTCACTGACCAAGGAGCCCCGATCTGGCCAACACGAGAGATATTTCCCACATCGATCCCCATTTCTAACGTACTCGAGCAAAACGTTGCTGTCGGCTGTGCAGATTTCAATGCTTTCTCGGTTTCCTCACGTTCACCGGTTGACAATGAACCATGATGAATCCGAAAATTATCCGGGATTCCCTTCTTTTCAAGGTATCTATGGACACTATCGGTATATCGCTCAAGGAGTGTCCGACTATTCACATAGATTAGTGCAGTTTTTCCATTAAAATAACGGATAATGTCTTCAAGGAGTGTTGTTTCTTCGGCATCAACCTCGTTTTTCTCTTTTTTTGTTAGCGGTTCCAGTAGGTATCCACGGATAAGATACTGAATTTCTTTTTGCTCACTGGGATCGGTAATTGAAATAATTGAATTCGGATCTCGTGGTAGGAGCCATTTTTTCGCTTGCTCGATATCCCCAATTGTCGCTGAAAGACCCACAACACGAACCTTGGATTTGCTCTTTTGAATAATCCGTGCTAGGAGACTGAGAAGATGAGCTCCCCGTTCCGTTCCAATAAACGAATGCATCTCGTCAATTACGACGAAGGATACCAATTGAAATATTTTTCTGGCTTCATCGGGATGATTGATAAAAACTGATTCTATTGATTCTGGGGTAATCAATAATACTCCGGAAGGATTCTTCAAGAATTTTAGTTTCTTGTTGCCTCCTACATCGCCATGCCATTTGAACACCGGTATTGCTGTTAATTCACAGAGGCGTTCAAGTCGTTCGAATTGGTCATTTATGAGGGCTTTCAGCGGTCCCACATAGATCGCAGATAATCCCACGGATTTTTTATTCATCATGTGTGAGAGAATGGGGAGGAATGCTGCCTCTGTTTTGCCTGCTGCAGTATTTGCCGAAATGATCAGGTGATTGTCATTTGAAAACAAGGAAAAAATTGCATCTTTTTGAATGGGCCTCAGTTCAGTCCATTTCATCTTGTAAAGCATTTCTTGTAGGGTAGGATGGAGAAGTGAGAATGCTGATGCAGGCCTTTCCATAACTACCCTCCGATACTCACAATTTGAAAGAGACCAAGTCTTCTTTCGATTCTCTATTACTATCTTTCTTCTCCGGTTTCTCGATCTCTTTCGTAACTTCTGCCGGCTCTGTTTTTTCGATAGTGGTATTTTTAATTATAGATTCCCAGGAGGTACCTGGGTTTTGCTCCATGACTGATAGGAGACGCACGTACCCTTTCACGACATCTCCGGGAGTGAGATAAAAATCAGCACCTAATGTTTTCGCACAATGATTGAGGTATCCTGCAATTCCCTCATCGGGAATGAGATACTTCTCTGGATCGTTATAGGCAAAGACGTTCCGGATATTCCGGAGCAGAACAACGGTATCCTCTATCGATAGATTATCCAAATGAATCACAGGACCACTGAAATCCTTTAATCCCTCAACTTTAAACGTGTCCCGGATCAGACGTCTTTCGAGTGCTTCATAACTCGCCAATCCCCTGCGGCGGTCATACATGAAATCATCCACGCCAGCGAAAATAAAGCCGATATCCTGGACATTTCCTTGAAGGCAATCATTTACTATGGTCAAGATCTTTTCGTAATTATTATTTCTCGACTGTGCATTGTTCAATCGATGCGAAAGCACTCCCATTTCGTCCAGATTCACAAGTAATCCAGAATATCCTGCCAATCGGACGAATTTAGCCCAAAGCTTGAGATAGTTATAGACATTATCATCTGAAATTATCGTCCGTACACCGAGATCCTGGCGAGCTTCGGTTTTCGTGGTATATTCTCCGGAAAGCCACCGGATCGCTGAGTTCATAAGAATGTCATTTCCCGAAATAAAGCCCTCGAAATATTTGCGTAAAACCAAGGCAAAATCAAAACCACTCACTAATTCCTGGAGAGGGAGCAGCTCCTTGTGCATCTGTGCGATAATTTCTTCGTTGCTTTTCCCTTCCTGACGAAGACGATAATCGATATCAGATATCCATTGCTGAATGATTGCAGAGAGTGCTCCACCTTCTGGCTTTGATCGTGTTGCAAAGTTATGCACCAATTCGGTGTAAAGAGCACGTGCCTGACCATCTGTTGAATATAACCTTTTTTCGAGGGTGATATCAGCCTGGGTAACCACAAATTTCTTTTGAAGAGCAACAAGACGGCAAAGATTCAGGAAGAAACTCTTTCCCGATCCATATCGACCAACAATAAAACGAATTGTCGATCCATTATTGCTTATTATCCCTAAATCTGAAATAATGGCATTTATTTCATCTTTTCTCCCAACTTGGATATGTTCCAAACCAACCTTGGGAACAACTCCGGCGCTAAGAGATTGAATGATTGCAACACGTTCTCGTTGTTTGATTTTCGCCATACATTTCCACCTTCATGAAAATTATCTAATAATCACGATTAATTCTGATGACATTATTGTCCTCTATAAGAAGAAAATCTCCAAGTTCTTCATCAGCCCATGCGTTGATTGTATCAAGTACTGCGTCTGGCATCAGATTATGATTTCTCACAAGATCAGTAAACGCTTCTTTGTCGATTTCATCTGATTTCAGAATATCGTTCAAAACAGGGATATATCTCTGGTCAAGACTCGTGATAGATTCATCTGAAAACGGGAGAGTATTGTCCGGAATGCCAGTGGGCGGTATAAAAGTAATATCCTTTACTTCACTACCGACAAGATTTTTAATGTCTGTCTCTTCTTGTTCTTGTTTAAAAATTTCACCGAGGATTATTTTCACATCGTTTGTCTCCTGTATTTTTTGTCGCAGTTTCATTTCATCGATCGTGATTACATTTTGCGGGAGCTTATCAGGGATCTTTTCACCGGTTCTTGAAATTGTGGGCCGGAACACTGAAATCGGTTCTTCCATTGATTTTGTTGCGATGAATTGATGTATTGCTTCGTCAGCCACCGAAGCCTCAATATTAAGGGATTTATACACCTTTTTTAGTACTTTTTCCTCATCTCCCCCTAACTCGTTCTCCAAAAACATTATTTTTGATAAAAAGTTCGCGAGAACTAATTTTTGATGGGAATCCAAGTGTTTTGATAACCGTTTCCCTATCCTGTTGATTGATGGAGAACGTTTTTCAAGCACTTTATTGAGCGACTGAAGATAACGAATATCGATAGGATTCAATCGGAATCGATCTTTCAGTGAAGAGGAGAGAAAATCTTGTTCCTTTTCCGAAAATGATTCATCATATTCTGCGATTGCATATGCCATCTGGTAAATTAAAGCAACTTTTTCAATATTTTCTGATAGTGGATTGGTAGAATCTGGATTGTTGAATAATGCAACAATATCATTCCATTTATACGAAGTTCCAAGCAGAGATAAAGTTGGAATCAAGGTAAATCCGATATCATAAGCCGTAGATTCCAAAACCTTGGATTGTTTTGGAGTAAGGGTCTCCCGTTCTTCTATTCCTATGAGTGGAGCAATATCTGAAATCTTGACCAGCGTTGATCCCTCAGACGAAACTATCCCGGAGATGAGATTGAGCCACAATGCTTGATCGGGATGTTGGATCTCCTTTTTCAGTTCACCTGGAATGACAGAATAAACCTCTCTGGTTATCGTTCCATCAGTTTTGAACAATTTATTGTTCATTGGTTTAAGGTCGTTGACACATTCAGCCCAAATTGAGAGGATTTTCTTTATTGCCATTTCTCCTGGCATGGGAAGCCGTACTGAAAAAGTGTTCTTTTGTTTACTCAATGTCGGACTCGCGGGTTGGTATACAATTTGCTTTTGTTTTTCATTGTCATCCAATTGGAGACCATCGGGATATGTTTCCTTAAATTTTAATTCGTATAATCTTTTGAAGATATCCGGTTTTTTCCTGAAAACATTTGTCTTGAATGATGTTGATGAGGTAACGGCAACGGCATATGCCAGATTCCACGGAATTGCTATTCTTTTTATTTGGTGCCAGGACAGGAGCATTTCCAAAAATTTCGCTGAAACAAGATCATAATCAGGAAAGAGTTGTCTGATATCCTGATCGGTAATTTCAGTAATCTCTGAACCGATCAAGAACGTAATAAATTCCGAAATGTAATGGTTGAAAGATTGGGAAAAGGTGAATTTTTTTGAAAGATTCAAACATTCAGAAATAATGTTGTCAATATCACTATTATCGATTAAGGCCCGACGTTCAAGACCATAGAAGTATAAGAATACATATCCAATTTCATTGATTGATCGAGGTTTCCCTAAAGCGAGCCAAGCGAGGTAATACCCCCTTTGTTCTGGGGTCAATTCTGAATACTGTGGCCAGTAAGGAAGAGGTTGATTAGGGGAAGGCTCTCCAATTGGTTTGCTTGTATCAATGCAGCAAGCCTCAGGTTCTGATGGTTCACTGATCGACCAGTACGTCGCTGCATTGGGGATCGGATAATTTTGTATTTCAATCGTTTGATCAAATCCCGCCCATAATACGCCGGATTTTGTATCAATGGGTATTTTTTCTCCTTTAATGATGGTAGGTTCACCAATGACACGCTCTTCTTCCTGTGGCTCATACAAATCTTCGTAATGCCGTCTCTCTGATAGAGTAGATTTTCCTTCCTTAGTAGGTGATATCGATCCTAGCGTTTCAATAGTTTGAGTCGAGAAGGGAAGACTTTTATCGGTTTTTTTATCTTTTCCTTCTTTATAAAAAGTGTAATAATAGAAAATAAGTCCCCCAATAAATAAGAAAAAGAAAATGAGCATGACCGAGGAAAATGCGGTATTATTCTCCATTAAAAAAGATAAACTGTACATGAAGAGAAGAGAAAGACATAGAATAACCAGATAAATGATGAAATAGGTATAAATTTGATATTTTTGTGCCGGTTTTCGAGAAAATTCTCCCGCATTTATCTTCCGAGAAATTAGATTTGAATTATAAACACTGTACAGCCACACCATAAAACCGGGTATGAAAAACGGAAAAAGACCTACAATGATTTCGATCAGAAAGAAATATCCTTTTTTTGCTTCACCGTTATAGACATGTCCCAATCCAGGGAATATCATGGATACTATCGTTAGCACTCCAACATGCTGTTTCGACGAAGTTAATGGTTCATTACCAGGCATTTATGATAAAAAGAGAATAAATTTAGCTTACATAAGGCTTTCTAATTTGCCATGGGGTCTCAAGAAAAAATGGTTTTATTCTTATAAAACTTTAAAAGAAGAGCAATTCAAAAGATTTTTCGGTAATAAGAAGGATGTTGCTCTTTCGTAACTTTAGAATTCTGATAATAGGACTCATTCAGCAAAAAGGTGACGATAAATGTCAATTCAGAGACATCAGTAAATACAGATAATAGGACTTCTGTAATTCCCGAAATCACCGCAATAAATAACGTGGTAGCGGTTCAAAAACACATATTATCGAATTTAATGACGGATGAACCAGAGATAGTAACAAGAAAGAAACGGATCGATCCTATTTTAAAGTCCGCTGGATGGACTATCACTCCCTTTACCGAGGGGATGGATCTCACCCGATTCACTAAGCATGCTCTGGAGGAATATCCGACAGAAAATGGTCCTGCTGATTACGCTCTTTGTGTCAATGGGAAGATCCTTGCTGTCATCGAAGCAAAGCGATTAACCAGAGGACCTCAGGGAGTGCTCACTCAAGCGGAACGATATGCCGAGGGTCTGAAAAATAATCCTTTCAATTTTGAAGGAAAGCATGTTCCCTTTCTCTATTCCACCAACGGCGAAGTGATCTATTTCCATGATGTCAGGCATCACCTCAACCTTTCACGGGAGATTGCGAAGTTCCATACCCCGAATGCCCTTCTTGAACTCTTGACCAAGAATAATGAGGTGGCGTGTTATCAATTACGACAGCGGCCGAATAATCACCCCCGGCTCCGTCCTTATCAGATCGATGCAAACACTGCGATCGAGGAGGGAATTGAATCCCGGAAACGGAATATGCTGATAGCGATGGCAACGGGGACCGGGAAGACGTTCACGCTCGTCAATGAGATATACCGTCTCATGAAATCCGGCGTGGGAATGAGGATCCTGTTCCTTGTCGACCGCCGTGCCCTTGCCGCCCAGGCGGTGAAAGCGTTTGCATCCTTTGAACCTGAACCGGGCTTGAAATTCGACAAGATCTATGAGGTTTACAGTCAGCGTTTTTTCCGGGAGGATTTTGAAATTGATGAGCCATTTGATCCTAAGGTGCTCCCCCAGTCGTATCTTGAGGATCCCAAGGTTGGCCATGCCTTTGTCTATGTCTGTACTATCCAGCGGATGACTACCTATCTGCTCGGTCCGAGCGCAGGCAGGGCGTATGGGATTGAGGATGAGCCGATTGAGGAGGATGCGGGCCGGCTCAATATTCCCATTCATGCATTTGATATTGTCATCGCCGATGAATGTCATCGGGGGTATACTGCCGCTGAGCAATCGGTCTGGCGAAATACCCTCAATCATTTCGATGCAATAAAGATCGGTCTGACTGCCACCCCTGCTGTTCATACCACATCGTATTTTGGAGAACCGGTCTTTCGGTATGAGTATGAACGGGCGGTCCGGGAAGGCTATCTGGTGGATTATGATGCGGTCGCCATCTCCTCCGATGTCAGGATGAACGGGATCTTTCTTTCGGAAGGCGAGCAGGTTGAGATTATCGATCCTGAGAAGGGTTCACGATTTTATGATTCCCTTGAGGATGAACGACAGTTTGATTCCACTGAGATTGAACGGAAAGTGACGTCACCGGATTCAAACCGGAAAATTCTCCAGGAGATCAAAAAGTATGGGGAGGAGCATGAGGCAAGGTATGGGAGGTTTCCAAAGACGCTCGTTTTTGCCGCAAATGATCTTCCCCATACGTCCCATGCCGATCAGCTGGTCCGGCAGGCCCGTGAGCTATTCAACAGGGGAGAATCATTTGTCGATAAGATAACGGGGAAAGTTGATCGGCCACTTCAGCATATCCGTGAGTTCCGGAACCGGAAGGAACCGGCAATTGTGGTCACGGTTGATCTGCTCTCGACCGGGGTTGATATCCCGGACCTGGAGTATATTGTGTTTTTACGTCCGGTGAAGTCGCGTATCCTGTTTGTCCAGATGCTCGGCCGGGGAACACGAAAAGGTGAGCATTATCCGGACAAGTCGCATTTTGTCGTGTTCGATTGTTTTGGAGGTTCCCTGCTGGAATATTTCCGGAAATCTACGGATATGACGACTGAACCTCCCCAGCGGGAAACCCGGAGTATTGGGGCGGTCATTGAGGATGTGTATCAGAACCGGGACCGGGATTATAATACCCGGGTGCTGGTGAAACGTCTCCAGAGAATTGATAAGGAGATGTCGGGGGATGCCAGGGACATGTTCCGGGCGTATATCGAGGGTGGAGATCTCAGGAGATTTGCGACAAGTCTTCCGCGTCTGTTAAAGGAGGATTTCTCATCCACAATGGAAATTCTCCGGAACCCGCAGTTCCAGGATCTCCTGGAACACTATCCCCGTCCTCCCCGCTCATTTTTGGTGAGTTACCAGCCGGATACAGTTGGATCCCACTGGCTCATTCATGATGGTGCCGGAAACGAGTACAAGCCCGAGGATTATCTCACTCTTTTCTCCCGTTTTGTGAAGGAGAATCCCTCACAGATTGAGGCGATCAGGATTCTTCTGGACCGGCCGAAAGACTGGAGTACGGATGCCCTCGTCGAGCTGAAGACCAAGCTCTCGGCAACCAAGGAGCGGTTCACGGTCGAGAACCTGCGGAAGGCCCACGAGATGAAGTATCACCGGGCATTGATTGACCTCATCTCTATGGTGAAGCATGCTGCCCGGGAAGAGGAGCCGCTCCTTACGGCAGAGGAGCGGGTACACCGGGTGTTTGAGAATATTTTTGCAGGCAACACGTTCAGTCCGGAACAGCAGCAGTGGCTGGAACGAATACGAGCGCATTTAATCGAGAACCTCTCCATTACACAGGAAGACTTTGATGTGATCCCGCTGTTTTCCCAGCACGGGGGATGGGGGAGGGCGAACCGGGTCTTTGAAGGGCATCTTCCCGAGCTGATCCAGCGGTGTAATGAGGTGATTGCGGCATGAGTGATATTGTTCAGAAGCTCTGGGGGTTCTGCCATACCCTCCGGCATGACGGGATTGATTATGGCGATTATATCGAACAGATCACCTATCTCCTCTTTCTGAAGATGGCAGATGAGCGGAGTATCCAGCTCCCTGAAGGGTGCGGCTGGAAGTCGCTTGCCGCGAAGTCAGGGACGGATCTCACGGAGCATTATGTCGACCTGCTCCGGAAGCTCGGTCAGCAGCCCGGGCTGCTCGGCGATATCTTCTCCGGGGCCCTCTCCCGGTTCACAAACCCGGTGAATTTGAAGAAGCTGATCGGGTTGATTGACGAGACCGAGTGGACCTCGCTTGGGGTAGATGTCAAGGCAGCGGCGTTTGAGGGGTTGCTTGAGAAGGCGGCGAGCGAGGGGAAGAAGGGGGCAGGCCAGTATTTCACTCCCCGTCTGCTCATCCAGTCCATTGTCCGGTGCATGAAACCCGATCCCCGTTCACACCGGGAATTCACCATCTGTGATCCGGGCTGCGGGACCGGCGGGTTCCTCGTCTCTTCGTATGAATGGCTGATCGGCGAGACAAAAGGAGGAGCCCTCGACCGGGACGTCGCACAACGGGTCCGGAAAGGCACCTATTTCGGGCAGGAACTCGTCGCCCGTCCCCGCCGTCTCGCCCTGATGAATCTCTATCTCCACAACCTTGAACCGGAAATCAAACTCGGTGATTCTATCTACGAGGTCCCTGACGGCCGGAGGTTCGATGTCGTGATGACCAATCCACCATTCGGGACGAAGGGGGCAAACCAGGCACCGGACCGTGACGACTTCACGGTCTCGACCAGCAACAAGCAGCTCAACTTCATCCAGCATGTCATGACCATCCTGAAACCCGGCGGACGGGCTGCGGTCATCGTGCCGGACAATGTCCTCTTTGCCGACCAGGCAGGGGATGTGTTCCGGGTGCTCACCGAGGACTGCGACCTGCACACGATCCTCCGATTGCCGAACGGCACGTTCACGCCGTATTCTCCAGGTACGAAGACGAACGTGATTTTCTTCACGAAGGGATTTCCGACCGAGACAATGTGGGTGTATGATGACCGGACCAATGTTCCCCACATCACGAAGAAGGACCGGCCACTGACTGCGGAATATTTCGCGGAGTTTGAGAAGTGTTATGGTGCTGATCCTAATGGGCGGGCGAAACGTGATTCTCGCGACTCAAAGGATGATCGATGGCGGTCGTTTCATATCAGCGAGGTCAAGGAGCGGAATTACAAGATTGATTCCCTGAAGTGGCTCAAGGATGAGTCGCTTGATGATGCGGATAATCTGCCGGAACCGGAGGAGCTTGCCACTGAGGCTATTGAGGAGTTACGGCTGGCAGTGGATTCGCTAAATAAGATTGTGGCGATGCTGGAGAACGGGAATGGGGATGAAGCCGGTTCACTGGGTTTTACAGAATGAAAAAGCTAAATGACAGAGATAAGATAAAGTCTGATTTTATAAATAATGACGAATTACCTAAAGATTGGAAATTTTCATCAATCGAAAACCTTTCAACATCAATTCAATACGGTTACACCGCGTCCGCATTACAAAATTTCGAAGGTCCTCGTCTCCTTCGGATTACGGATATTCAAAATGATACGGTAAATTGGGATACTGTACCTTCATGTGAAATCACCAAAGAAAATTTTTTAAAATTTGAATTAAAACCTGGGGATATTGTTTTTGCACGAACGGGAGCAACGACTGGGAAAAGTTATCTTATTCAATCCTGCCCGAAAGCGGTGTTTGCGTCTTATCTCATCAGGATCAGGCCGAATAATAGTGTGGATCCACATTTTTTAATTCTATTTTTTCAAACTATGGATTATTGGCGGATGATTTCGGAAAATGTGGCTGGAATCACTCAACCAAATTGCAATGCATCTAAATTGAAAAACCTCACTGTGCCTGTACCCCCACTCTCCGAACAACACCGCATCATCGCCCGTGTCGAGGCGTTATTTTCACAAATCAACGCCGCCCGTGATAGGCTCAACAGTGTGCCGCTCATCATGAAGCGATTCCGGCAGGCGGTCCTGGCGGCGGCGTGCAGAGGGAGGTTGACGGAGGGGTGGAGGGATGGGCATGAGGGTTTTCTCCAATCAAAACAAGAGATTCCTCAATGGAAATCTGATGTTGATTTACCAATTTCTTGGAGTTGGGTTTCTCCGGAGAAAATTGTCAAACAAGAAACACCTCACTCCCTTGCTATTGGACCTTTTGGGAGTGATTTAAAAGTATCAGATTATACATCTTCAGGAGTCCCATTAATTTTTGTTAGAAATATTCGTTCTGGAAGTTTTTCTGACATTTCTACAAAGTATATCTCCTCCATAAAAGCCAAAGAATTGGCTGCTCATAAAGTTCAATCCCGCGATGTACTCATAACTAAAATGGGCGATCCCCCTGGAGATGCAAGGATTTATCCTGAAAATGTTCCTGACGGTATTATTACTGCAGATTGCATCAAAATGAGTTTAAATCCTTTAATTGCAAATCCGAATTATATTGAACATGCTATCAATTCGAGGCTAGTTAAGAACCAAATATATGGTATAACAATGGGTGTAGCTCAATCAAAAATTAGTTTAGCCAGATTTAAAAAAATTGGCATCCCCCTTCCTCCCATTGAGGAACAACATGAAATCATCCGCCGTGTCGATGCACTCTTTGCGCTTGCGGACGAAATCGAAAAGCAGGTGGCGGATGCCACGAAGCGGACTGAGGCGTTAAAGCAAGCGGTACTGGCGAAGGCGTTTCGGGGGGAGTTGGTGGCGACGAATGCAGAACTCGCAAGTAGTTTTGTTAAACTTAATTGATCATACTTGGTTTAGGATTGGAGATCCGGAAAAAATCATGGCAATGCTGGTAAATGGGAACAGGGATCCTGCAGAAGCTGGAGGAAATAAATGAAGGCCAAAAAAGTTGTTCCCCTTTTAGAAGATAATCCAATCAATAATTATGAGTCGTCTAAAGGTTGGGAAATTAAAAAGTTGAAGGATATTACTAAAAAAGTTTCTACCATTAAACCTGAAACTGATCCTGAACGAATTTTTGGATATGTAGACATTTCTTCAATCAATAACAAAACAAATAAAATTGTTGAATTCAAAAATATTCGAGGTAAAGCCGCTCCTTCAAGAGCAAGACAATCAATTCAACAAAACGATGTTCTATTCTCAAATGTTAGGACATATTTACGAAATATTGCGATAGTGCCAGATGATCTGGATGTGCAAGTATGCTCAACCGGATTTACTGTCCTTCGATCAAATGGAACAATTGTGCCAAAATTTTTGTTTTACTACACCCTCACAAATGATTTCATAAATAAAGTAACTCCCCAACAAACTGGTTCTCAATATCCTGCTACTACTGATCGAGTTGTCAAGGATGCTACAATCCCCCTCCCCCCTCTCGCCGAACAGCACCGCATCGTCGCCCGTGTCGAAGCGTTATTATCACAAATCAACGCCGCCCGTGATCGGCTAAACAGGGTGCCGCTCATCATGAAGCGATTCCGGCAGGCGGTCCTGGCGGCGGCGTGTAGCGGGAGGTTGACGGAGGGGTGGAGGGAGGAAAATCCTGCAATCGAACCGGCTGAAAAATATTTATGTCATCTTAACAATGAACAAAAAATTAAAATAAAGCAAAAAAATGAAGGAATTGATGTTGATTCTGAATATGAGTTACCAATCAATTGGATTTACGTATGTCTTGACAATATACTTGAGAAGAATAGGGCTATCAGATATGGCGTATTAAAGCCGGGAATAGATGATCCCAATGGAATTAGATTAATAAAAAGTGGTCAGGTTCGTGATGGTTTCATGGATTTGACTGAAATATACAGAATAACCCGAGATCTCGATCAGCAGTATTCACGAACTCGACTTCAAGGTGGAGAACTTTTACTTAACCTCGTTGGGGCCAGCATTGGAAGATCAGCAATTGCTCCGAATGAATTAAGAGGAGCTAACGTTAGTCGCGCAATTGCTGTAATTCCAATTCTTAATTCACATTCAAAATATGTTCAATTAAGCCTGCAGGGACCGATCGGGCAGAAATTAATTCAATCGAAAACCGGAGGTACTGCTCAACCAGTATTAAATCTTGAAGAAGTCCGTAAATTACTCATTCCCCTTCCCCCCCTTTCAGAACTGGATGAAATCATCCGCCGTGTTGAAACCCTCTTTACGCTCGCCGACAAAATTGAGCAAGAGGTGGCGGAGGCTATGAAGCGTACGGAGGCGTTAACACAAGCGGTGCTGGCGAAGGCATTTCGGGGGGAGTTGGTGGAGAGGGAGGTAGAGTCAAATGAAGTTCATCCAACATGACTTAGGATTCTGTAAAAATGGACAAATCGTCGAGATTTCACTATCAGGTAATGCCGCAAATGTGCAGCTAATGGATAGTTCAAATTTTAACAATTACAAGAATGGTAGGAATTATCAATATATTGGAGGGCTTGCAACACGTTCTCCAATTAAATTCCAGATACCGAGGTCAGGAAATTGGTATGTTGCTGTTGATATGCGTGGATTAAAGGGCACTATTAAATCTTCTGCAAGACTTATACCTGGCCCTTTACAACCTCTAATCCAAAATCCACTTTCTTCTATACCTCCTTTAATTGGGAATCCTGTCTCTACTATCCCCTCAATAATGAATAATCGCCCCTTCACACATGATAAAAATTTTAATCCCGAATATGATGTTTTCATATCTCATGCATCGGAAGACAAAGAGGAAATTGTCCGTCCTTTAACATTAGCCCTTAAAGAAAATGAAATAAATGTATGGTTTGATGAATTTGAATTGCGAATTGGAGACAGTTTAAGAAGAAAAATAGATCAAGGATTAGGAAATAGCAAATTCGGAGTTGTAGTTCTTTCAAAGAATTTTTTCAAGAAAAATTGGACAATATACGAACTTGATGGAATGACGACACGAGCAGTTATTGGAGACCAATTGATTTTACCTATCTGGCATAATATCAGTGAGGAAGAAGTAAGAGCCTTTAGTCCATCCCTTGCAGACAAAGTAGCGATGAGTACTTCAAAATATACCATACAAGGAATTGCTGATGAAATAACAAAATTAGTTAAAGAAACGTAAGTTCATGAAATAAATATTGGATAATAATCCAAAAATAAAAGAAGAATCAAAAGAATTTATCGAATATACTCTGAAAGAATGTGAACGATTTAATTAGTATTTGAGAAAAAGGGAATTTAAATACATAAAATTTAAAATTACTTTCAGATTGAAATTAAAACATTTGATTATAGGTTGGAAGAAGGCGCAGTTAGATATAGGACATATTTGAAGAATTTTAAAAATAGCAGAATAATGAATTTTATAAAGATGAATAAAATTCCAAACAAAATTAACGAACTCATTATTATATTAACCCAATAAAAAAAATTCCAATAAAATTCTTCCATGTATATACTTTGTAATGAAGTATTGGTTTTGACGAAATTAAACATAGTAAAAATAGTGATTATTATCGCAATGAAACCAACAAGCCCATCCCCACTTCCATACCTGAACCAATCCCTTATTTTTAATCGAAATGTTGCCAAATGAAAAAATAATGATTCGCTTTGAGAATGAAGGGGAAAATTGACAAATAATGATTTTATCAATTTCTTATCTGAATATTTATTTAGAAGAACATGAAAAGATTCTTTAGAAATATCGTCGGCAGCTGAATAAATATATTTTCTCAATATTATAATGTTCATTAGTTCATCAATTCTGTGATTTATTACGTATTCTATAAATTCTCCTGGTATTCTTTGATATTTCTGAATGCTCAATTGAACAGAGGGATTGGAAAAAAATTTACTATTAGCAATTAATTTTAATTCATCCAAATTTAAATATCGATAATCGCGTAAAAATTTTTGAACTTCATTTATTTTTTTAGTCTCTATATCTGTGAGAAACCTAGTAGTTGCTGGCATTTTCCCAATTTCAAACCTATCTCTAATAATATCTTTTATTAAACTCCAATTTGAGACGAATAATAAAAGGAATGCAAGTGACCCAAAGAATATTAAATATGTGTTGGAGGCTCCTGTTAAGAAAATCATCATTGTATATACAAGAAAAATGATAGATAACCAAAATTCCAATGGAATTATTAAACCATATCTTGTAAAAAGGCGATCAAGGACGCTTAATATCGGATCCAAGTGAGGAAGAACTAAAGAAGAACATTTTTCCCTAATTTCTTCGTTTTTCATGTTTTGATCAATTTAAAATATAAATATCAATTAACTATTAATGATATTGGGGGTAAAGCGGTATCCGAGAATTACTATGCTAATCCCCCTTCTTCAGTTATAAACTATTGACAATAATTCTACCCTATTCATTCTTAAATGACGAAAGTTTACGATATTCTGCAACATCGCTATCATCTTGGACTGTTAATCGATTCATTTAATAAGCAATATCCTAATTCAAATAATTGCATAGTATGAATGGCGTTAGAACACAAGAAAATAAAATTCTCCACACTTTCATCGACACCAATCTTTTATGGAATAATAAACTTGATATGAATATTTTTGAGACCGAATTTTTAAAAGATCTACTTAATCTTAGAGATTTTTTTGAGTTAGAAATTGAATCCACTAAAATCAAGATAATTCTGCCATATACTGTTACAAGGGAAAGATATAAGCAGCAACTTGAAATCTTTAATTCAGAAATAAATAAAACAATTAGTCTATTGACGCTCCTTTCGGGAAATAAAATTTTGAAGAACAAGGATGCATTATATGAATTAAAGGAAATTAAAGAGCATATTTCCCAATATATTAAAGAGTGTGGCGATGGATATCTTTCAAGAAATCAGATTTATTCAACAATAATTTGTTCAAATGAATATTTTAGAGATATAGTCGAAAAGGCACACAATAAAGAAAAACCGTTTGGCGGTAAATCCGATGGATTTAAAGATTGTATCATATGGTATTCTATTATTGATTATCTTAAAGGTCAAAAATTGAATCAAAATGATGAAATATTCTTTTTTACCAACAATAAACTTGATTTTGAGTCTCCAGCTTTAGAAAAAGAATTCCGAGAAATTTTCAAAAGGAACATCTATATAATCATTTTCGACCCAAGGACAATGCAATTTTATGATTCCAGTAATGGAAAATTTTTAACATCCCTATTAAGAGATGCACATACTATTCAAATAACTGGAATTGATATTGGCTATACAGAATTAAACTCTGCAATTAATTGTGAAAAAATATTTGCGATTCCATTTCCAGGGAATTTAGTATCACTTATAAAAACTAATGATATAAATAAAGAAAACTTCAAGATAATATTAGAAGAACGAGTAATATTTTTATTAAAAAACTTAAAATTTGATATTAAGGAAGGTATAATTAGCAAAAACTATACCCCATTGCCAATAATTTCAGAAATAACAGTATTTTTAGATTTTCATGAAGAAGGTAGATATTATGATACTTTGTACGTTGAAATTTTATTTGACGATGGAGACTCCCAAGAAATTGAGATAGAACCATTATTTATACCTGAAGATTGTGTTTTCATTTATAACAAACCAGGTGATTTTTTTGTTTCCAGAATTGATCCAAATATCCATAATCTTATTGTAAAGATGATCGGGAAAAAAATTGGGAGAAGAATAGATCCTCAACTTGTTTACTACTCGGAAGAAGTATGAAATAACTATTCCCGTGAAGGTTTCAATTGACCTCCGCCTCTATAGGTTGTAAATGCCCTAATAGGATTAATTCTTTTAACATTATATTAACCATTTTTTGAATATTCTTTCCTGCTTTATATAATAATCCAAATCATGAAGAAAAGAAGTTGAAATAATACATCCAGGTTTTTCTCTTACATCCCAGTATAAATACAGGGTTGAAATACCACTTCAAATGGATAATATCACTCATCCTCATCTACCCCCTTTCCGACAAAACCGCGATGACCGGTTTCAGCATATACTTATCCGATCCGGTACTGACCACTGATTTCTCCACGTTGAAGTCAAGGGTGAGCATCCGCGTCTCATTCGGGACCAGCACGAATCCCCGGTTCAGTTTGAGCACCCCGCTCGGGACGGTAAGGGAGTAATCCGTTCCATCGACGGTGATCGTTCCTGAATCGATCTTCAGGCGGATCTGAGTGTAGGTGCCGGCATCCAGGGTCTTTTCGCCGAGCACTTTGCTCACGTTCACGAACTGCAGCAGGTCCACGGACTGGGTCTCGTTGATGACCGTGATCCAGCCTGCGGTATCCGTCTCCCCCGACTCGGTTGCAGACACCTCATCATCGGTCTGGGTGATCGTCTGGTTTGGTGCTGCCTTCTGGACACTCACCTCAGTGATGTTGAGGAGCAGCCGGGTGATCGTGCCATCACCATCCTTGACCTTCGGGGCATCCTTTACCGCAATGATCAGGGTTGCCTGTCCGGGGACGACGGGTCCCGGACCCGGGACGACCTGGCATTTCCCCTCGCTACAACGGCAATGGCCGGCACCACAGTCGAGGGGGCCGAGGCATGCTGCACTACAGAGGACCGCACTACAGTCCGGCTGGAACTGTTTATTGATGCAGCTTTCGGGATGGCAGCATTGGGCAGGGACACAGTCGGCATCACCGGTGCAGGACAAGGGATCCCCTGTTGTTGTCGGTACAGCGGTGAAGGTTGGTGTGACATTGGGACCTCCCGGAGAGGTGGTGCACCCGGAGAGGATGACAAAGCCCCCGACTAGGCATACCATGAGAAGGAACAGGGAAGAGTGCTTCATGAATGAGAGGGGAGTGTAAAGGGAGATAAAAGCTCCTGAGGAAATACCTGCAAAAGACTGGAGAGAATGAGCGTAAATCCACGTTCCTCCCTTACGGTATCATTTGGAGCAGGAAGGTCGATCACATATTCACCCAGGAAAAGACGCTCGATGAGATGGGTTGATGGGCAATATCTGTGAAGCGGTCGAGCTCCACTTCGAAGAGGAACTGGAGAGAGGGGAGTCGATCAGGATACTCACGAACGGAGAGTGCGAGGTCGGTCCCGTTGCCCGGGCTACCTGCTCAACCAGGATTCGCTTTTTTCAGGCATACAGGGAACTTCTCGGATCGTACACTCCTGTTTGTTGTCTACGATCAAGATACGTAATGCTTCTCCCACATCTTAATAATCACATCCCTCATAATGTAATCGAAGAACCTTCTATGAAATTCACACTCCTTATCGAACAGGATGAGACGGGACGCTTTGTTGTGGAGTGCACCGATCTCCCTGGATGCATGACAGAGGGGAGGACACTTGATGAGGCCATTAAAAACATCAACGAGGCCATTGTCGGGTGTATCAAGTCACGGCTCAAAACTGCATCAGAAAAAATCCATATTACCACGCTCCCCACCCACATGAGTATCGACGTCGATACCACTGGTATCAATTATGCCTAAACTCCCCCGGGCAAGGGGAGATAAGCATATTGCCGCCTTCAAACGGGCAGGATGGATGGTGAACCATGTCGAGGGGAGCCACCACATCCTGGTAAAAGAGGGAAGTCCCATCCATCTCTCGATCCCGGTGCATTCCGATCAGACCCTCGGTCCCGGCCTTCTCCGCAAGTTGATCGATAAAGCGGGAATGACACCAGAGGAGTACTTGAACTATTTTTACAAAAAGAACTGACAGAAAAGGGCGGTAGTATCACCTGTTTTTTAAAAAGAAGATTATAATCTTCGTTGCAAGGTCCATCATCGCCAAAAACCTCCTGGCCGCGATCTCAATCTCCTTTCGTCCTAGCAGAACGATGCCATGGGTTCCCAAAGCCAGGCAGGATATCATGAAAGACCGGGACGGGTATTACACCCTCACGGTGAAATATGTCGATTCCTGGTCCCCGGTTGATCCGAACACCCTTGTTTCCCGGCGGAGCACTGTAAGCCCGGATGAAGTCCGCCATTATTTCACGATGCCCTATCTCGGGGATGAAGAGATCGTTGACCCCCGACCACATGGGAATGACCATTGAGAACAGGGTGCAGCAGGGAACGTGATTCCCCCCTCTCATTTTTTTCAGCCTGGATGAACTGCCGGGATTATCCGGAGGGTTCACCTCCGGAAGCTCCCTCCGGTCCACCCTGTATATCCGTCTCGATGAGCCCGTCTTTCATGGAGATGATCCGGTCAAAATATTGTTTGTGCCACTCCTCGTGGGAGACCATCACGATGGTCTGGTGGAGATCGTGGTTCAGCTTCCTGAAGAGATCGAGGATCACCTTCGAGTTCCGGGTATCCAGGTTGGCACACGGTTCATCGGCAAGCAGGAGGGCTGGCCGGTTCACGAGCGCCCGGGCGATCGCCACCCGCTGCTGCTCGCCTCCGGACATCTGGGAGGGGAGGTGGTGGATCCGGTCGCCCAGCCCCACGACCCCGAGGATATCAGTGCAGACCAGCGTGCACTCCTGCGGGGTCATCCCCCGGGCCATCGAGGGGAGGTAGACGTTCTCCCTGGCGGTCAGCTCGGGAACGAGGGCATAGTCCTGGAAGACGTATCCGAGCCGTCGCAGTCGGAACACCGTCCGGGCCTGTTCATCGAGGGCTCCCACATCGACCCCGTCAATCAGGAGGGATCCGCTGGTGGGACGGTCAAGAAGACCGAGCATATGAAGCAGGGTCGACTTCCCGCTCCCACTCGGTCCCATCACCCCGACAAACTCCCCTTTCTGTATTTTCAGGGACACCCCATCGAGAGCCCGGACCTGTACTGCCCCAAGGCCGTAGTATCGTTTGAGATCGGTTCCGATGATCATGTCAGCCCCTGATCGCGGTAAGGATATCCTCTCGTGTCGTGAGCCATGCAGGCACGTACCCGGCGATGAGGGAGACTACAAGGAGACTCACCATCGACCGGAAAATCAGCATCGCATCCACCACCGGGGCGACTGGACCACCGGGGAACACGATCGGGTTTGCCGCAAGGAGCTGCAGGATCACCGCGAGAAACCCAAAGCCGATAACGGTGCCGAGGGCAAAGATGAACAGGGCCTGGAACAGGTACGACCTGATGATGATCGAGCGGTCGATCCCGATCGCTTTCAGGATCCCAATCTGCTTCCTCCGGTAGACCGTGTTGATGAAGATCACGATGAAGATGACCACGATGGCGATCACCAGGCTCACCACCGTGCCGATGAAGTTGATGATGTTGAAGGAGCCGATGATCTGGTTCAGGAAATTGGCAGACTTCTCCTCCCAGGTCCATATCTTCTCCTGTACCCCAAATGCCATCAGGGTAGTTCGCATCGCATCCTCGTTCCCGGTCTCCTCGGTCCGGACGAGCATCTGGTTTGCCTGGTTCTCAAACCCGTACACCGACTCGTACTCGTTCTTGGTGATGAAGGCATTCGAGTCGACATCATAGGAATCGGAATTGATGATCCCCTTGATACGGTACTGCCGGGTCACCCCGTTGTTGTAGGTGACCTCGACCACCTTCCCCACGTCCACCCCGCCAAGAGAGGGGATCACGTCCTGTCGCTCATCGTAGTTCCCTGCCAGCCGGTAACCGATCACGATCTGATCGGTATCGCCATCCGCCAGGTACTCCCCGCTGGCGACTTTTGTCGCGATCTTCAACACCCTCCGGTCATCATCCGGGTTGATCGCATACAGGAGCGGGGTCACCTCGTTTCCCTTGTAGACGATCGTCGTCCCGCTCACATACTGGGGGGAGACTCCCGTCACACCGGGGATCCGTTCAATCTTCCTCTGGAGCTCGTCAGCGCTCTTGATGTACACCTGGTTTTCTTTCGGTTCGATCACCAGGTTGCCATAACTGTAGTCGATCGTCTGCTGGTTGAACAGCACCGCCACCCCGGAGATGATGGAGGGGAGGAAGATCAGGTTCACAAACACCATCCCGATAATGAGGATCGTGAGGTACAGGGTACCTTTATTTCCCCGGACAATCGACCGCTTCGCAAGGAAGAAGGCGACCTTTGACTCCTCAAACATTGCCGGTTCCCGGTTTACGACGGATCCTGAAGTACCAGTACCCGACAACCCCTGCCAGGATGAGGAGGAGAACCCCTCCGAGGATCAGGAGCGTATTGTTGCTCCCGTAGACATTCAGGCGGAGGGTTTGCACCTGCTCGCCAGGACCGTAGTCATCCTCGTACCGAATGGTCAACGTGTAGGGGATCTCACCTGCCCGGTCAGCCTGGAGATTGAAAGGCGCCGGTGCATCATTGGCCGGTTCAATGGTTCCGACAAATGCCTCCTTTGTGCCCGGAAGCGAGATATCGATGGTGGCATCCACCGACTTGGCATCATCGGTACCGGTATTCTCGATCCTGATGATCAGCGTGAACTGCTCTCCCTTCTGGATCTGGGCAGGATCTGTCGTGATCTGGGAGATCCCCAGCTCCGCTCTGCCCCTGATATTCACCCCAAGCGTCTCCACCTGCTGCTGGAATGACCCATCGGGTTCCTGGTACTCCATCACCAGGGTGACCGGCCGGAGCCCGAGTGGTGCATTCCGATCGGTCGAAAACTCCATGGCGATCGCCTGGCTCTCCCCGGGTCCCAGCCGCTGGATATAGTAGGTGCTGGCGGTCTTTGCGGTGATGGAGGGGGTAGAGGAGTTCACCGAGATTCTGAGATTGCTTGCCGAGAGCTGCCCGGTATTCTGGAGGAGGATCGTCGCATTGAAATCATCACCGGGAGTGACACTGGCAGGCAGCTGCTTCTCGATGCTGATCTGGGGTCGCTTCTGGATCGCCACCTCACTGTTCACATTGACCGGGATCGGATATTTCAAGCTCCGGGCATCCGAGACCCGGATCCAGATCTCAGGAAAGTAGATCCCGCTCTCAGCCGGTGCCTTGATGAGGAATGAGAGGGGGATTGACTGCCCTGGACCGATATCGCCAACCCGGTAATACCCCTCGCTCAGCACCTGGATCCCGTTTCCCACCATCGTGACGCTGTCAATCGGGGCATTGATATCAACATTCGTGGTGGTCTCGGTCGTATCAGAGAGATACGACTGGGTGAGGGATGCCTTGTCAGCCGTATTCCTGACCGTCACACTGATGATCCCCTGCTCGCCGGGCAGGAGGACTGCAGGAGAAACCTCAAAATCCGTGATGATAACTGAGGGAACGCTGGCTGCTGCCGGCATTGCCGCGACGAGAAGGAGCAGTGCCAGGAATGCAATGAAACGCAGGTTCGCATCCGGGGGTGAACTCATGAATTAGTCTCTGCCAGAGCTGGTCAATAATACTATCCAAAGGAGATACTCAGAAGGTGAATCCGGACCATGCCGCATGAACCGCAGGGCACTATGCACACTGCTCAATGCCAGGACCGGAGAATCCCCAGGAGCGGCATTTGTCGCTTCGGTCAGCAGGTATTCGCTTTTGAACGTGACCGGCTTGATTTTTGGACTGAAGGGAGGATGGCCTCCAGCTTCCCATCGGCAAAACAGTGTTCAAGCGGGGTCAGGACGTTCACTCCCGATCATGATGGAGTCCTTGATCACGTTTGCTTATGAAACGGAGAACAAAGGATGAGATTCACCCTCCTTCTCCCCAGGGAAAGAGGGTGAGAAATGTCCCATGTATCCCGGGGGAGGCAGAGGGGATCCTGCCAATAAAAGCATTATTCCTGCGTGATGACGTTAGTACCCATAACATCATACGTGAAAGGAATGCGAATGCTCGTTACATTTGAAATATATTCGGATGGCACCTTTTGGTGTAGTCGCGGCATCGGGGTCGACATATTTACCCAGGGGAAGACGCTCGATGAGCTGATGGGCAATATCCGTGAAGCGGTCGAGCTCCATTTCGAAGAGGAACTGGCGAAAGGAGAGTCGATCCGGATACTCACGATTTCGGAGTGCGAGGTCGGTCCCGTTGCCCGGGCTACCGGTTGTTAGTGGCAGAGATCTGATAAAGGTCCTTTCCCGTTTGGGCTATCAGGTCGTTCGCCAACGTGGCAGCCACGCACGACTAAAATGTACCACATCATCAGGAGAACATGCTATCACCATTCCCCTCCACGAAGAAATTGCCCCGGATACATTATAGAACATCCTCTCAAAAGTTGCTCTCTGGAAGGGGATTCCAAAGGAAGATCTTATCCGAATGCTCTCAATAACCATGAAACCGGTTTTATTTCATCATTACGGATAAATGAAGAACTATCAGAGAAATCATTCAATTTTTAAAATCTGAATCGGGAAAAGGGATTTTCATGGATACCGCCATGAGCCCGAATTTCGGGATGTGCCCCCTCCATTTCCTGCGCGACGAAAGATTTCGTTCATCTCTCCGGTAAACCTTACTCACTCCAATAAATAAAAACATCCCTTTGGAAACCCCCTTCCCGATTCCGGCATCTCTCGTCGTTTATTTATAAATTTCCTTTCAGATAATCGGGAATGAGGAACAACGAACCGGGAGAGGATAACAATCACCTTGTCAATCAAAAAATTTAAAACCCCTTTTCATTCTCCTTTTCTCTGTATGTGGCCGGATAACACGTATTCTGTTCCTGAAAGCGGCCACATACAGGAATTGCCTATGAAATCGAAAAGAATCAACCTACGATGGTATGAGGGAGATGCCCGATGCCAGGATGGTCATCACAACCACGACAATGCACCGAAAGAAAAGGACTACTCGACGGGCTCCCCCCGCATGTTCATGCCCGCAAAAGCCGGAACACAGAGGGAACCCGTACGTTCCTCTTTTTCCGAAGGGAAAAACCTTCTCCTCAGGGGGGTTGCCTGATGCCAGGGAAGAAGAAACGGTGCCCGTACCTCTCACGCCGGAAGATGGGGAAGTGGACCGAACTGGTCTGCCTGCTACCTGCCAATGGCGCATGCCTGGAGCCGGGGTGCATGGCACGTCCTGAGGCTGACACATATCCTGACGCGGATTTCCTGGAGAGGGTAACGGATGACGGCGAGTAGAAGGGGAGGAGGACCGCCCCGCCGCAGTTCCCGGAAGCACTACAAC
>MTKZ01005079.1_pt1 | contig 39996 bp, 30 predicted proteins | sample 1042781 | NCBI WGS metagenome assembly MTKZ01 (sample SAMN06212207, study PRJNA360539) | anaerobic digester metagenome | biome: Wastewater treatment plant; material: sludge; isolation source: anaerobic digester fed with sludge from wastewater treatment plant | place: Denmark: WWTP Viborg ...
GTAGATTTTGCGGATGAGTCAACGATAGACGTTCGAGTAGATTTTTAATGAGTCAGCTCGAACTATTGACTTTTTTTGAGACTTGATATATAATGCATCCATTGTAGAGGATGGTTACGCCGTAAGTCTATCATCTTTCTAGAGATATTGGTTTCTACGTTCTGCGTTATTCTATAAGCATAGAGCAGGCGTCTGACTAGATTAGCTTCTTTTGTAACTTTTTTAAGGAGAAAAGGTTTATGACCTTAAGACTTGCCACGGGATTGTGGGTCTATTCAAACGCACAAGACCGATTCTGCGCCGAAGGCTATCGTGAATCTGCACGTATTCAGGATATCATTCCGGCCATAGCCAAACAAAAAAGCATTAAAGCCGTTGAATTACAGCAAACAGATATTACGCCGGAAATGCCTGTAAAAGAGGTGAAACGTTTATTAAAAGAAAATGGCCTCGCATGCAGTGCTGTCTCAACCTCTTTGTGCCACTCAAGACGGTTTGCCTTGGCCGGTTTTGCACAGCAGCATCAAAAGACGCGTAATGCTGCGATTGACGAAGGACGAAAAGCGGTCGAGATTGCAAGGGCACTGGGAACCACGGAAGTCACCTTGCGGCTTTACACGGATGGATTTGATTATCCTTTCCATGTTGATTACACAACCCATTGGAATACCGTCATTTCCTCCATTAAAACCATCGCGAAATTCGCCTCACCAGACGTTAATGTTGCCGTCGATTATAAACCGCGCGGTCCCCGGAAATACCTCACTATATCTTCGGTAGGCAAGGCGCTGTCCATGTGTCAAGAGATCGCTATCGCAAACGTCGGCGTTGCGATTAATTTTTCTCACGCGATAATGGCCGGAGAAGTCCCTGCTGAAAGTATCGCTTTTCTGGCACGGGCCGGTAAACTTTTTCAAGTCTATATCAGCGATTCCTACTCCTATTGGGATGATATGATGATTCCGGGCAGTCTGCATCTCTGGGAAACGCTGGAAGCGCTATTCTATCTTAAAGCGTCCAAACACCGGGGCTATATCACGCTTGACATACAGCCACAACGTATGGATCCTACCCACGCCCTCCAAATCGCCATCGGCAATCTTGCGATATTATGGAAGAAACTAGAAAAGCTCGATGCAGCTGAAATGCGTAAAGCACAGCGCACCTTGGACGCGACAGAAAGTCAACGTATTATTCGGCGCATATTATTACAAGGGTAATTATGATATCGCCCATCACGGTTGCGTACCGTTTCCTTTCCCATGCGTGCGGGCACTATTGATTGAAGGGATTAGCTTCTGTTAACGGGCAATTTGTACGGGCTTAAATCCGCCCAAGTGAAAGCGTTGGAACATCTTTCGAAACGCAGGACGCGCAGTCAGGCCTTAATTGCAGTGGAACTTGCCCGCGAGATGGCGCTGCTGTCCTTCGAAATACAACGCCAGGTCGGGGTGCTTCTTGATCGGCGCGGATATGTCACCGGTGTCGTGGTTGGAGATGCTCGAAGCCTCTTTCTGCCGGATATTCCACGCCGTAGCCGGGACCGCCTTTCCGGACTGCGATTGGTGCATACCCATCTTGCCGGGGAAAAGTTGACTGATGAAGACCTAACCGATCTTGCCCTTTTGCGTTTTGACTTGGTTGCCGCTCTTCTTTTAAGCACGGATGGGGATGTTTCCCGGCTTCAAATCGCTCATCTCAAGCCGGACAATGCCGCTGAGACTCCCTGGGAAATACTTGCGCCCCAATCCATTTTCAGTCTCAAAGAAGATTTCCCTGAATTTATTGGCGCTCTTGAAGAAGAGTTTGCACGAGCCCGCCAAACGGGAATGGCTCATGATACCCGAGAACGTGCGATCCTGATCCACGTATCCACGCTCCCCCCCGCGCTGGCACAGGATTCTCTCAATGAACTTCGGGAACTAGCCCGTAGCGCCGACCTGAACGTGGTCCATACCATTTTACAGCGCCGCCCCCTGGACCCCCGTTGTATTCTTGGAAGGGGAAAACTTCAATCCGCCGTTATAACCGCCATGCAAAAAGGCGCCGACATGCTTGTGTTTGACATGAACATCAGCCCGTCGCAAGTGCGGTCTTTATCGGATTTCACCGACCTGAAAATTTTGGACCGCAGCCAGCTTATATTGGATATTTTTGCCCAGCATGCGGTTACGCGCGAAGGAAAACTGCAGGTGGAACTAGCCCAGCTTCGCTATTTGATGCCCATCTTAAACATCCGTCAGCAAGCCCTTTCACGGCTTACCGGCGGCATAGGCGGGCGCGGTCCTGGGGAAACCCGGTTAGAAATCGACCGACGACGCGCCCATGACAGGATTGCCCGCCTTGAACAAGAAGTGGAACAACTCGGCAAACGTCGCCGTCTGCGCCGTCGAACCCGCACAATTAAAGAAGTGCCCACGGTTGCGGTCGTCGGCTACACCAATGCCGGAAAATCAACATTGCTGAATCATTTAACCAACAGTGACGTAATCGCAAAGGATTTTCTGTTCGCCACATTGAACCCGGTTTCCCGGCGCCTGCGGTTTCCCCGGGAACGCGAGGTAATTATCACAGATACCGTCGGTTTTATCAGCAATCTCCCCAAAGACCTGCTGACCGCATTTCGAACCACCTTTGAAGAATTGCATGAAGCCGACCTTTTATTGCATGTAGTGGATGCCTCCTGTCATGATGTAGCCCAAAAGATGAAGGTTGTTCAAGACACCCTCAGGGAACTGGAACTGAATGACAAACCTGTTATCACCGTCTTTAACAAAATGGACGTATGCAATCCTTTGGAAGTTGAAGGGCTCATCATGCAATATAACGGGGTGGCTATTTGCGCCTTAAACAGAAACACCTTCGAACCGCTTTTACAAGACATGGAAACACTTCTATGGCCCCATTAAAGACCGGTGTCATTCTATATTTTGTTTTGCTGCCGCTTCTGGCTGCGGCGGAGCCTCCCATGGACTTTAGCCATGAAAACCAGCCCGGCGATGTATCTCGAAAGAGTCTTTTGGAACGTCTCGAATCGATGCGGAATACCGGTGTGACCTGCATGGAACCCGTGGAAAGCGCTGACGCTTATTTGGAAGTACTAAAGTCGCTGGGATATCACGATCTTTGGGCGGAGTGCCTCCAGAAACGCTTGGACGCCAATTATCAGGGTGCGGCAGTGAAACCGGAATTGTGGCGTGCTTTAGGCGAGGCTTGGATACTTTCGGGGCCGCAAGGGGCTGAAAAAGCCTTCGAAGCCTTTCAGCACGCGCTGACATTGAATAAAGACGATGCTGAAACGCAGGCGTTAATGGGGCACCTTTTGCACAGGGAGGGTTTGTACGAACAAGCGGCAACGGCCTATGACCAGGCGCTGGCCTTGGAACCGGAGAACATCCGGGCACGATTGGGGAAGGCGGCGTTATTGGCACGGGATGGAAATATCAATGAGGCGTCAGCACAAATTGATGCTCTGGGGAATGATGCCCAACCCTATGATGTTACTACAAGGTTAATGCTTCGCAAGGCCTTGTACGATTTCGAAAAGCGGAGGGGATGGTTTGAGGACACGGCGACAAATCACACGGCCTATGCGCGCCTTCTCTATCGCGCAGGACGTATCACAGACGCCCTGGTCTCGGCCAGGCGTGCAGTGGAGTTGTCCAAGGAAGACTTTACCGTCTGGAATTTTATTGCAGCGATGCATATACAACTGGGAACGCTGGAACAAGCCAAACAAGCCTATGAAAAGTCTCTTGAGGCGAAACCGGACCAGCCACAAGTCGAAACAGCCCTAAGCCAAATACAGGCTCAATTGTCACCACCTCCCCAAAAATAAAGTGCAGCGCAGTTTTCATTGCAGACTGGTTTCCCCAACCGCTGTTTCCGGTGTGCTCTTTCTCGATATGCCGCGTTATGCACAGAGAAAAGAAACTTGAGGAAGCTTAAGCATTTTCGGTTCACGCGAAAATAATAACTTGTTGGCGCGCCGGCTAGCACGCTTGTTCTTTTGCCAGCCGGAGTATTTTCAAGGTTCTGCCTTCCAGTTTCCACAGGTTTTCTGATGGAGCATCTGGAGAGGACAACGAGAAATAGTTGTCACGGGTAGCCACATTTACAACAGAACCACTATAGTTGGCAAGCACAAGATATATTTCTCTGTTCGCGAACACGGAGGCTACCGTCCCTTCCGGAAGAGGGTTTAGAAATAAATCACTGTCACCAACCTCAAGATAGGCACAGGTGCCCTCTTCCACCATGCAAAGATATTGTTTCAACCAATGCAAATGAGCCGGACGCATATCAGATCTTCCGGGGATGGCATCCCAAGCACCATAGGAGTAAGGCCCTTCCGGATGTTCACGATAGTGTATCCACGCTTCTTTACAGATGCGCATCCAGAAATCGTTTGGATCAGGGTTATAGGCGACACCAGGTATCAAGGCTCGTTCTCCAGTAAAAGGACGCCCCGCCTGAAGAAGGGGAAATTGCATATAGGGTATACCGTGCAGGTAAGGTTCATCCGGACCTTTATATTCGGCGAAACTTAAATCCGGACAGGGCACTATATAGGGCATGTAGTTTTTGACGGTTTCTCGCATAGCCTCCAGGTTTCCAACCCCTTCCCCCACCCAAAGATAGTCATATACCCGTAATCCCCGGGTCATGGGTTGTTCCGCGCCATTGACATGCAGTTTAAATATTCCGCCACGTCGTTTGACTTCACCATAGAGAAGTCCAAGAAGGTCCGTAAAAGCGCCATCATAATCATCCTCCTCCGGAAAAGCCGAAACCTCGTCTGTTGTTGGCGCACCGCGTCCATGATGCTTATTGGCGAGATAACCTCCATCGTTATAAAGGCCATCTGCGCCATATTCGTCAAGGACTTGCATCACTTTCTTCATCATATACGCACGCCATCCCGGACTGGACGGAGAACATCGAGCCATATTCCAATAACCCAATACTAGATAATCGCCTTCTCGCGACCATTCTGGTTTGAAATCCGGGTCTGTCCGCTGTAAAAAACCGGTGGAAACGTATGGTAGGATCTTCATGCCATTTCGGTGCACACAGTCCACGAACCGTCTGAAACCTTCCGGATTGACAGGACTATATTTATCCCCGCCAAAAAGGCGAAGAGAATCATTCCAATCGTCGAACACTTGTATAATCTGTATGCCGTGGTGTTTAAGGCGGCGGAGTTCCTCTTCGTCATAGGCGTCATTTTCCCATCGGGTCCCGGAAGGATATTCGCCCAGATTATAGGATGCCTGCGCCGGCAGATAATTCGTTACAAGATGCCTGCGCATACAAGTGCGAATGGTGAACTCACAAAAGCCTATATTTTTCAGACGCAATTTATGATCTTCAACGGTATAGGATTTCAGTACGGGAGAAGTATTTCCCATACGTCCTTCGCAGGATAAAACGGTTTTGGTCCCCCTGTTCACGAGTGCTGCCTCTCCCACCCCAGTACACAAACCTGCATATAAAAAGTCACGCCGCAACATTATATTTTCCCTTCATTCAAACGATTACCATCTATAAGGACTTCTTTTTTGAACCACCTGAGTTCTATTCTCCGAAACCACGCCGCCAAGGCAGGCGAATGAATATTCCGCGAACAACTTTGCAGGCGATTTCAGTCGTTCCATCATAACCATATCCGTCGCCTGTTCACTCAATCACCTGCAGTCCTTCAAACAACACATAGTGTTTCTGAACTCCCAGTCGGTCCATCCATTCCCGAACCTCCAGGGTTTTCCAAGACCCAGAACCCTTGCCAGCACCTGAGTTATTGTCCCACAACCACAGCGGCGTGGGCCACAGGCAATACTGCGGTTTAATCCTTTGGTATACTTCTTCCCCCACGCCATTTTGTCCATGATGGGCCATCTGTACATAATCCGAAGGAAGATGTTCGGCCAAGGGACTTTGCAGCAGTTTTTCGCCGCCTTCGAGTCCCAAATCCGCCAAAAACAGCATGGATTTCCGGGCATCATGAATGCGTAATACGACAGAGGAATTGTTGATGGCATTCTTGAGAATTTCAGGGTTGCGAATACCAAGAACCTGTATGACAATACCATCAACTTCCATGATTTGGGCAAGCGTCAAGGAGTTTACTTCCCTTTGCGTTTTGGCAATCGCATCCTTAAAGGCGACATAGGACCCGTCCATATCTCCGGTTTTCAACATCCAATCGGAATCAGGCAGGGAGGCGTATATCGTCCCAGGTTCAATTCCTTCTGGTTCCAGAAGAATACGTGTAAGCGCGCCCAAATGGTCGTCATGGGGATGTGTGATAAACCATGTTTCCACTTTTCCACCCCGCTCGTGTATGAAACGCCGCAGATACCCGGCATCACTGTCCCTGCCGCCGTCAATAACAATCAGTTTGCCTCCCTTGGACTGGATAACATAAGACATCATCTGCGGGGGCGCCTGGTTCGGCAGTTGCCAAAGGGTAAAGGACTGAGACGCCTCATCATGTACCGTATCTTGTGCGGAAGTATTGGAAACATGTCCCCCCAGTATCCCCAGGATTGTCAGAAAACATAACATACGAACCGTCCGATACATTTCTTGCTCCTTACAGATAGAACGTTTCAAGTTTTCGATTGGATATATGCATTCTACCCGTTTGGTGTCTAAAACAACAATACGAATCCATTTGTGGACGGAAAACCTGGCGCCAGTTTCGCGAAAAGTATGCACCGTGTTCCCTCATGTCCACTGATTCGCCCTAAAGACGCTACTAATCATTTATTCATTTGACACTCCCATTCCCTCTTCTGTTATATTGACGTACAGAAACGTCAGGAGGTTTTAGGGCTGGTAGAATCGGCACGGTGCCCTCAGAGCATCTCCAATGCGACACAGGTGCAAGTATCCGGGAACACAATCATGATGAGCAATGCTTCAGACGTCGAATATACCGTATTGATGGATGCGGACGCCGTGGCCGCCACTATCCGGAGCATTGCTCTGGCGGTAGCCAATGATAACGAGGACATTCAATCCCTGGTCCTTCTGGGCATCCTCCGTCGCGGCAAACCCCTTGCGGATCGATTAGCATCCCATATAGAACATGTCACCGGCTACCGCCCACCAGTAGGCATCCTGTCCACCACCCTCTACCGGGACGATCTACACGCCGGCGGGGCGGGCGAAGCCGTCAACAGGAGGGGTGAAACCCACTTTGATTTTTCAGTGGACGGCCGGACCGTGCTGCTGGTAGACGATGTGCTGGCCGCCGGCCGCACCATCCGTGCCGCCATGGATGAAGTCATGGACTACGGACGACCGCGGCGCATCCAGTTGGCCTGCTTAATTGACCGTCGCTGCCGCGAGCTTCCCATCCAGGCGGATTACCTGGGGTATGATCTTGTCACAAAACCTGAAGAATGGGTTTGTGTGCGCTTGCAGGAAACAGACGGTGAAGATGCCGTCTTGCTGCACCGCCGCTTCATACACTCGGACGATAAAGGAAATTAAACCATGGAGTCCGCTGCGCTCACACGATGGACCAAAAAGGATTTAATCGGCATCCGTGAATTGAATCGGGAAGAAATAGAAATTATTCTCGATACGACGCCCCAGTTCCTTGCAGTGTCACGACGTGTAAGCGGGATTAAGAAAGTGCCCCTGTTGCAGGGAAGGCTTGTGGTCAACTGGTTCCATGAGCCTAGTACGCGCACCCGAACCTCTTTCGAACTGGCGGCGAAGCGCCTGAGTGCGGATACTCTTTCCATAACCGCTTCCTCTTCCAGCACGGTAAAAGGCGAGACACTGCATGACACACTCGCCAATATAGAGGCAATGAGTACCGATATCATCGTGTTGCGCCACAGTTGTTCGGGGGCTCCCCACATTTTGGCCGCGGACCATTCTTCTCATATTATCAATGCGGGAGATGGCAGGCATGAACATCCAACACAAGCCCTGCTGGACGCCTTTACCATGCGAGAAGCCTTGCGCAAACTGCACGGCAACCCTGCGCTCAACCTCGACAACCTCACGGTTGCCCTTATCGGGGATATTGAGCACAGCCGGGTGGCCCGAAGCAATATTCATGCCTTGACCCGTCTTGGCGCAAACGTAACCGTATGCGGACCCGCGACATTGTTGCCGCGAGGTGTGGAGAAATTGGGTGTTACTCGTACTACCGACTTGCGTGAAGCACTTAAAAACGCGGATGTCATTTATGCGCTGCGTATTCAGCGCGAGCGGCAAGCCAGCGCCTTGTTCCCGAGCATCCGCGAATATGTAAAATTGTTTCGTATCGACCGGGAATCCCTGCGCTTTGCCCCCGACCACGCAATTGTCATGCATCCCGGTCCAATCAACCGGGACCTTGAACTTTCCACCGATGTGGCAGATGGTCCTCAAAGCGTCATTCTCGAACAAGTCACGAACGGTGTCGCCGTGCGCATGGCGGTTATGCACCTGCTGGCAAACAGCGGGACCTCGCGCATCACCTAATTCCGCGTACGCGTTCACATACCCCTATAGAATTAGGAGGCCCTGATGAGCATCGTCATAAAAAACGGTTATTTTATAAATCCGGCCGACAATACTTCCGCGCCCCGCGACCTGCTGATTGAAGAAGGCACAATAGCTGAAATCGGCACAGGTCTGACAGGCGATGAGGTTCTGGATGCTTCCGGTTGTGTTGTGTGTCCGGGTTTTGTAGATATTCATTGCCATTTCCGTGAACCGGGCTTTGAGTCCAAGGAAACCATCGCCACGGGAAGCCGTGCGGCGGCCCGGGGCGGCGTAACCACTGTGGTCACCATGGCTAATACCAGTCCCGCCATTGACAATGCAGGGTTGGTGGAATTGGTTATCCGTCGGGCTAGTGCCGAAGCCTGTATCAATGTACTGCCCGCCGCATGTGCTACCAAAGGGCTCTCCGGAACGGAAATCACTGAAATGGCTGACTTGAAAGCCGCCGGCGCTGTCGCGGTCACCGATGACGGCCGCGATATTTCTTCCAGCAAACTCATGAGGCATGTGCTTGAATATGCGAACATGGTTGGAATCCCTTTTCTCAGCCATTGTGAAGACGAACAGCTTGCTGCGGGCGGTTCCATGAATGAGGGCTACATGGCGACCTTGCTGGGGATTCCCGGGATTCCCAAGGCGGCCGAGGAAATCCGCATCGACCGCAATATCCGTCTGGCGGAACTTGCGGGGGCGCACATCCATATCCAGCATGTAACCACCGCCGGAGGTGTCGATATTATCCGTCAGGCCAAAAAACGCGGCGCACGCGTCACCGCCGAATCAAAGCCCCACTATTTCAGCCTGACCGACGAAGCCGTATCCGGGTTTAACACCAATGCCAAAATGAACCCGCCTCTGCGTGAACAGGAGGACGTTCAGGCCATTATCGAAGGCTTCAGGGATGGCACGCTGGACTGTATCGCCACAGACCATGCCCCACATACTCCCACGGAAAAACGGGTCGAGTTCACGGATGCCCCTTTTGGTATAGTCGGCCTGGAAACCTCCCTTGCTCTTACTATTACACATCTGGTTAAACCTGGCCATATCAGCCTTGAACATGCCATACGGTTACTGAGCCTCGGCGGCGCCCAAGTCTGTCGGATTGATGCCGGCAGCCTCCATGTCGGTGCCGGTGCGGATATCGCTATCTTTGACCCGGAAGCCTCCTGGACGGTAAATACGCTGGAATTCGCTTCAAAAAGCCGTAACTCGCCTTTTCTTGGCCAAACCCTGCAAGGACGGGTTATGCATACGCTCCATAAAGGGAAACTTGTCTACAGCGCCACCCAGTAACCCATTGTCTGTCTGTTACTCGGTTCGGTATATATTTTTACGGAACCACAAACGTATATAATGAAAAGCGGGCCATTCCCTCCATACACAACCTTAACAACAATTATTCGGGGAATGTATGAATTCGTATCTGCTTGAAATGCAAAATATTACTAAACGCTATCCTGGTGTGATCGCGCTGGACAACGTTCATTTGTCTGTGCTACCCGGAGATGTACACTGTCTGGTCGGGGAAAACGGTGCCGGCAAATCAACACTTATGAAGGTACTTGCCGGCGCCATTCCCATGGATGAAGGCCAGATACGCATCGGCGGGGAAGAAGTTCATTACGACTCTCCCCAGATGGCGGCACGCCTCGGTATCAGTATGATCCACCAGGAATTCAACCTGGTACCCCATCTCAGCGTAGCGGAAAATATATTTTTGGGGAATGCACCCCGGCATCTTGGATGCATACAATGGCGTCTTCTATATGAAAAGGCCCGGGCGGCGCTCCAGCGTCTGAATTCCGACCTGGCCCCAAGCCGCTCCGTGGGCACGCTTAGTGTCGCCCAGCAGCAGGTGGTGGAAATAGCCAAAGCCCTTTCCACCAACGCGCGCATTCTGATTATGGATGAGCCGTCCGCCGCCTTGACCGATCACGAACTGGCCACGCTGTTCGCACTTGTGAAATCTATGTCACAACAGGGTGTATCCATTGTTTATATTTCCCACCGGTTGGAAGAGATTTTTTCTCTGGGTCACCATGTCACTGTAATGCGTGATGGCAAATGGATTGCCACACATCAAGTTTCCGAGGTTGACCGTGAAGACCTGATTCGCATGATGGTCGGTCGCGAGCTGCAAGATGAATTTCCCGAACGCCATGGAACACCGGGCAAAACGAGGCTGCGCGTGGAAAACCTGGAGCGCAAGGGCGTATTCTCCGATATCTCGTTCACCATAGCCGCTGGCGAGGTAGTGGGCCTTACCGGGTTGGTAGGTTCGGGGCGCACAGAAGTTGCCCGGGCGCTCTTCGGCGCCGACCCGCTGACTTCCGGAACTGTTTTTCTCGATGACGAGGCCATCCGCATTCATTCACCCCGTGAAGCTATCGCCAAAGGCATCGGGTTCCTCACCGAAGACCGTAAAAATCAAGGGCTGGTGCTTCCGATGAGCGTCCGTGCCAATATTACCATGGCGAACATGGGGGCTGCTCTTCGCGGCCCGCTCCTGCTCCCGTCGGCGGAGCGTGCCATTGCCCGGAAGTATGTCGACAGTCTTCAAATTAAGACACCACATGTTGAGGAGATTGTGCATCACTTGAGCGGCGGCACCCAGCAAAAAGTGGTCCTTGCCAAGTGGCTGTTAACCCGATCCCGCTTCCTGATTTTTGATGAACCGACTCGGGGCATCGACGTCGGCGCCAAGATGGAAATCTATCGGCTTATTCGTGAAATTGCCGCACAGGGAGTCGCCATTCTGCTCATCACGAGTGAACTGCCGGAAGCACTCGGCATGTGTGATCGCCTCTATGTAATGCGCGAGGGAAGCATCATGGGGGAACTGCATCGCTGCCAGGCCGACCAGGAGGCTATAATGCGCCTCGCCACGGCGGATAAAAGGAATGTGGCTGTTTGAAGCCTCGTTTCCCGTTAACGGGTACCCTTTGCGTATGTTCCCACCCTCAACCGCGTCATATTGAATACGAGCACTCCGGTCGGTCAAGTGTGTTTACGTACAGTTTTTCGCGCTTAACGGCTGAATCCCGCGCGGAAGTATTGGGGACCGCATATTGAACTCTCTGACATAGCATGGATATAGGAAAGACTGTGCAGTACGTTTTGCCAAAAACCGCCGCTACTCCCCGTGGACGAACCGACATCCGCTTGCCATATGCTTCAGTAAATATGAATCCTTACGTTGTTTTGCGGCAGCGGTGGGCGCGACCGGTTTGCATGAAAGCGTGAATATTCTCTGGCGGAGTCTCCTGCGGCAGATCACATCCCGTGCTTAGAATAAAATTAGGATAGGGATCCATGGCTTCAAGCAAGTCACTCACTTTCTCTTCGACTTCTCTTGAACTTCCGTATAGCATCGTTCTGGCCGGATTAATATTGCCAATAATCGCCACCTTCTCGGGCACACGTTTTGCAACCTCGGGCAGGCGCACCCCCACATCTTCGCTGTCCAGGCTGATACCATCGACACCAGATTCCACCATAGCCTGAATCACGTGAAGGGTATTTCCGCACGTATGATAAATGGTATTAATGCCGCTATATTTACAGCTGCTGAGAATGTGCCCCACATAATCCGCGGAATACTGCTTGAACTGAGCGGGTCCAAGCATCACCGCACTCGGCTCTAGTACGCATATCACCTGCGCGCCTGCCGCTATTAGCAGCCGCACATACTCCTGTATGGTCTCCGCGACGAATTCGCACAACCGGGTAAATTCTTCAGGCTGCAGCATGGTGGCAATGGCGGCTTCATCCGAACCTATGATAAGCCCCGCAAGTGAATAGGGACCTGTAACATAAGCGCCGCGCAATACGTTTGGCGGCAGCCCCAGATTCATTAGCTTCACCGTTTCCACATAACTGTTAACCCTCGCGTCAAACGCGATATTCACCTCGGGAAGCCGCTCGAGTTCCCTGAAATCAAAGGGTTCTTTCGGAACTGTTGCAGAGTCATGCTTGGGGAAAATGGTATAGCGCCCCAAGGCATTTGCTTCTACAGCAAGGTCCATCAAGGGGAAAGCAAGGTCCGGACGGTATTTTTCCACCAGGCACTTAATGGCCTTAAAATGTTCGCCATAATTTTGCTGCGCCATCTTGATGCTGCTGCCGGTAAGCACGACGCCGGGGAATCCCACCAACGGGGCCACGAGCCTGTGGCCTTCATCATAGGCCTCACGCGCCATCTGACCAAGCGTCTTGTACTGTTTATACATGGGCATTATCTCCTCGGTTCTGTCTTCAAGGCAACTGCATTTCCTGGGCGCCGCCCTCGAGGCGCAACCAGGTGCGGAATTGCCGTGCACCCTCCAACAATTCGATTACGCGAGCCCCTCGCGGGAAACCTTCCTTGCCATACGTACTGTAACCGGTACCTCGACCATATCCCAGGTAAATGCCATTCAACTCTCCGATATAATCATTGATATGGTCATGACCCACAAAGACACCCATCACATCGCCCATTTCCTTCATCACATCAAACAATCCCGAATTGACAGGAGAATCGGCGACTTCTTCTTGTTTCACCCCCAGGGCGCTTCCGGACGCCCAGGCTTGTCGGTACTCGGGAAGGGGAATATGGAAGAAAGCCAGCGCGGGCAGTAAAAGTTCCGGGCTGGCTTCTCTAAATCGTTTCGATTCATTTCTGTACCACTGAAGTTGAGAAGGCTGAATGTAGTTATATCTTTTCTCTTCCTGGTGCTGCATATATCCCAGAGAATCAAAAAAATACAACAGCGCCGCAGGTGTCTCTGCACTTTGGGATGGGGCCACCGTTAAAACATAATTACTAACGCCATCCACCATATCCGGACCGGCCGAAGCGAGGCAACCGGGAAGGGTACCCATAAGTGACATGATTTTTTCCCGGCTGGCCCTTCCTTCATCATCATGATTTCCAAAAACAGCCGCCCAGGGGATATTCCGTTCCACGCAAGGCTCTGTGACCTGTCTCAGTGCCCGATACGTTAATAGTGCGCCGCCAGTAATATTGTCGCCGGTGTACACCACCAGGTCCGGTTTTTCTTCATCAAGAACCGCCCGCATCAACCGCCTGCTTTTCAGGTCATTACCGACACCCCAGGTCCAGTGCACGTCCGCAAATTGCACGATTCTGAAAGTGCCGTCATCTCTGAAGCGCAGTGAAACTTCCTTCCCCTGACTTTGGGACGCCACAGCAAGCGACACACCGATGAAAATTCCTATCAACGAAAAGGACTTCGTGTTCATGGATATTTTTTCCTTTCTTATCATAAATTATCATAGCAAATCAGAGGGATGTCTCTGTACTCACAGGAGACAATCCCCATTATTGTTTCAGGAAACAAGGCCATCAACCGACAGATAATATAGGGCATTCCGGAAGAACATGGCAGCAAAAATCAACAACAACACTCCAAGAAGTCTCATTGTGCAAATATATGCATTTCCCCTCAAAAAATGCCGCGATTGTCCCGCCATTAATGCAATGCTGCACTTTGTTCCCACCAAACAAACATAAGAAGCCCCCAGAAAGGATGCGGCGCATGCGGCACTTTGGCCATATCCCTTCAATAGTATAGGAGAACCCACCGTAAACCAGAAAAGATAGGGATTCGGATTCAGTACATTCACCAGCACACCTGTACGCAAGGATTTTGGCGCTTTGTAAGAAGCCTCTATGTCGAAGTTGCCCGTCCGAAAGGATTCCCATGCCAAATAGAAGAGAAAAACGCTACCTGCGAAGGATATTGCCGAAAGGAAATGATCTGTATTCGCTACTTGTTTCAGAATGTACATAGACAGGAAAATAACGGGAAAATCCGTAATCAACGGGGCCAAAGAAACTTTGACACCTTCCCGAAAACCATGAGCCAATGCGTGCGAAACCACCAGGGTCATAAAAGGTCCGGGAGAAAATCCCGATGATAAACCGAGTATAATACCTGCTGATAAATATGCCCACATAATTTGAAAATTATAAACGAAAAAACAAACCTCGGTGCAAATGAGACAAAATGGTTTGCATATTGATAGGCTTATGAAAACAAGTTATAAGTTAAAATTTAAGGTCGTTCGTTCTTGACTTAAGTTATTTCTTTGGTAGTAGGTGTAACTGTATTGCACAGAAGGATTTTTGTCATGAAACACACTCACTCCATTTCTTTATTAATTCTATCCTCACTAACATTTATGGCCTCACAATCCATGGGGCAATCCCCTCTCGAACAACAAAGTACCTCCGGTCCTATTCCCCCGCCGTCCGTATTCGAAAAGGAAAGGATGAAGATGGTCCCGCCACAGAAAGAAGGAATGTCACGGATAATCGAAGGTGTGCCGCCCTATGCCTGGTGGCGAGGATGTGGCCCCACCGCATTGGGTATGGTACTCGGTTTCTATGATGGTCGAGGATTTCCGGACATCTTTGACGGGGCGGCAGGCACTCAGACCTATTATGTAAATCAAGGAATAGCCTCATGGGGCAGCGGCGCGCGAGGGGAGGGAGAGCAACTGCACTATGAGGACTATTCGCTTCCCATGGATGATGGAGAATCTTCAGTGCTTCCAGACAGTTCTGAAGGGTATCCCGCCGGTTGTCATAGCGATAACTCGATTGCGGATTTCATGCACACCTCCTGGAGTGCTGACAACAATTTTTACGGATGGAGTTGGTCGGCGAAGATTATACCCGCTTTTACATCCTACGTAAACCTCAAAAATCCTGACTATGTGCCTTCCGTTCATCAGTATTGGATGGGCAACGGTACGTTGACATGGGACATTGTGAAGCAAGAGATTGACAATGAACGCCCCATGGTCTTTCTGGTGGATACGGAGGGCAACGGGAGCACCGATCATTTCGTAACCATTGTGGGCTATTCAGACGGGCCTCCGCGGCAATATGGGTGTCTGGACACCTGGCACCCTGTCGGTCTGGTGCGCTGGTGTGATTTCAGCAAGATGACAACCGGCGTGCCCTGGGGCATATTCGCAGGATGGTCTTTTGACCTCTCAGGTGCCGTTGAAGGCGAGGGCGAGGCATGTATCGAAAATACGGAAGCATGCCCTAAACCACAAGGAGGACAATTTGTTGAAGGGGATGCATTGTGTTTATGTGTGCCCTGTCCGGTGTCTCCACTATCCACCTTTACCTGGACAAAAGACGGGGCGCTCCTTGCTAACGGAGGACGCATTTCCGGTGCCAATGAACGGACGCTTCAAATCCTGTTGCTGGAAACAGGCGATTCCGGTTTATATTCCTGTGCGTATGATGACGGTTCTAAAACCGCGCAGGTTTTTGAAGCACATGTTACTATTGTAAAAAAAGTACCGGCACTGCAAACGTTCAGCCTTATCCTCCTGTTTACATTGTGTGCAATTCTCGGGGCAGTTGCTCACAGGAAACGCACGTAAACAATCACGCGGCACCCTATAAATCATCAATGCCCACGATAGGTTCTACAGGACATATAAAGCCTGCGTGTTTCCCGTTGTTCATGCTACAACGCGTTAAATCTCCATCCACTCCTCCAAATGGGCGGCAACAAAATCATCATCATTCAGATGGGGATAGGCATGATAGACCCGGTCAATTTCTTTAGACTGCCCCCGGCTGAGTGTTTCTTCCGTATTCAGACACCATATCCCTTCAAAAAGCCCTTGACGACGCAGCACCTCATGTATTCCGGCAATACATCCCGCAAAACCGTTGGCTACATCAAAGAAGGCAGCGTTGCAATCGGTTACTTCCACCCCTCTGGAAAGCAATGCGGCGGGAATAACACCGTCAAGTACCGCGCTGCGGCATTGCGCATGCAGTTCCACTGCGGTCCTCGTCCAAACCGCCCAATGGCCCAGGAGGCCGCCGACGAAGTGACGCGTTTCCCCGTCGGCGGGTGTATTCAACGTAAAAGGTGTTGTCAGGTCGGCCACGATGGCATCGTCATTCCCGGTATATAGAGCAATATCCTCCCTGCCTGATGCAACGATTGCGCGTACCACGTCAAGCGTTTGGTAACGATTGAATGGGGCTACCTTGACCGCCACTACGTTTTCAATATCTGCGAAGTCCCGCCAAAATGCATACGGCAGAAGCCTGCCCCCCACCGTGGCTTGAAGATAAAATCCCATCAGGGGAATGGTTTTTGAAACCTCCCGGCAATGTTCCAGTATCTTGTACAAAGAAGCGTCTCGGAAGGCTGACAGGGACAACAGTCCGACATGAAAACCATTTTCGCGGGCGAGGACAGCCTCATTAAAGGCCTGCGTGGTCCCTCCGCAGATTCCCGCAACACGAACTAGCGGTGTCAACCGCCCGCAATCCAGCCGCGCGAACTCTTCACTGGCCAGTGTCAATAAAGGCCCATAAAGCCCCTGTTCCCGAATGGCGAATTGAGTGGTATGCACACCGACGGCAATCCCACCCGCTCCGGCACCTGCGTAATAGCGCCACAAGGCACGTTGACGGCGTTCATCAAGACGGCGTTCCCTGTTCAACGCCAGGGGGCTGGCTGGAATTACCAAACCCTCCCGTAATGCGGTATAAGGCTCCATCGCTATCCTTAAAATCGCCCGTCCCGGGATTCAAAGTGGGTAGGCTTGTTCAGCAGAGGCTTATCATTCAACAGCCAATCTGCAATCCATTCCATTAATGTATCTTCATCCACTTGAGGCGGACCAAACAGACCCTTCGCCCGGGTACAGTCGCTCAGGAGTGCATCGTCCGACTCCTTTCCTTCAAAAACGGGTTCCCTGTCGAACTTTTCCCCGAAATATAGCGCAGCGTCCCGAACCCGTATTATGCGCGTCCCGGTAACATTCAACATAAGTGGAGGCTCAGCGGCATGCGCCAGCGACCTGAGGACCATGGCGTTGGCATCGCCCTGCCAAATGGTATTCAGGTATCCCATTCCCAAGGATACGGGTCTTCCTTGTTTAACATTAAGGGCGATATCCACAAGCACCCCGTAACGTAAATCACAGGCGTAATTCAAGCGAATGATGGCCTGCGTCATCCCTCGCGCATGGGCAAAATACTGGAAAATACGTTCCCGCCCCAGAGCACTCATGGCATATTCGCCCACGGGAACGGGGCCGTCTTCCTCCCCGGATCCCCCCCTCTGCACTGGCGTCAGTCCATATACATTCCCCGTTGAAAACACTACGGCCCTGCTTCTTCGATATCGATTGCAGACCAAACCGGGAAGCCACGTATTCATCGCCCAAGTCAGGCCGCAATGATGGGTTGTGCCGAATTTCACGCCTGCCATATACACCAGGTTATGGGCCTCGGGCAAGGTGTCAACTGCACCGGGCAACAGGAGGTCTCGCGGCAGTACCTCCACCGCATTCCGTGTAAGATAGTTCCGAACGGACACATCCCCGAAACGCGAAACAGCCATAATGTGCCGCTTAACTCCGGCCATATCTGAAGCGCGCCGGGCCATGACGGCCAGGCCGGGCACCATTTTCCCGCCCGCACCGATAAATAGAATGTCCCCCTCTATCCTGCTCATAGATTCAATCACGCCTTGAGTGGGACAGCTGAGCCTCTCTTCCAGTTCATCAACTGAATTCGGAGCGGTATTAAAGGTGTTCATAATGATACCCTTACGTCTCTTTTTCCACATTGTAAAATGTTGCTTCAATTCTTTAATTGTACTTGTTCATTATCAGATAAGTATGCTCAAATAATCAAAGATATCCATAGTCCTCGAGTAAGCCATTGATTATAGACAAGACCTGTTGTTATTATCGTATTCACCGACCGCGCGTGCTAGAGCCAGTTAAGATTACAATCTGCATAAACTATTATACATAAAAACATATTATTATTATATATATAGGTATATTTGACCATCACAATTATTCACCATAAATAATATGGATTATTTTTTCTACAGTCTTGCAAGCCTATTATGATGGTCTTGGGGCGGTCCAGACTTACTACCCCGCCCGTACAGGAGTGACTCTTATGAATAAAAAATTAGTAGGTATACTATTTCTCGCTTGTATTCTCGTCATTGGTGCTTCTATTGCACCGATTGGGCTTGGAAGACTCTTCCCGGGTTTTCACAATACCGATTTTCCGTCCAACATCCAACCGGAACAAATTTGCCTGACCTGGAACGGCGATCCCGCAACAAGCATGACAATTCAGTGGCGTTCTTCTCCGGAGGTGGACGACGGCATATTGCAATTCCGTGAAAGCACAAAAACGGACATGTCCGTAACCGAAGTTATTCCCAACAAGCTTCAGTTGACAGATTCAGGCACACGAAACGACCCGGTAAACAACCGTTTTTCCGTGGTCCTGAATAACCTTACTCCTGAAACTTCTTATGACTATCGTGTCGCATGCGACGGAGCATTCTCCGAGTGGCGCGCCTTTACGACCGCTCCGTTCCCGGCACAGTCTTTTTCCTTTGTGTATATGGGGGATCCGCAAGTGGGTCTTGACACCTGGGGCAAACTTGTACACGAAGCGGACACGCGCCATCCCGATACCGCTTTTTATGTTGTTGCCGGGGATAATGTAAACCGAGGTAATAACCGGGACGAATGGGACGCTTTATTTCACGCAGCAGGCGGCGTGTTTGACCGTAAACCTTATGTGCCCGCGCTCGGTAATCATGATTGTCCCGGAGGTGACCGTCCGCGCCTGTTCCTTGAATTGCTGACGCTTCCTGAAAATGGGCCCCGCGAACTTGAACAGGAACGGGCGTACAGCCTGAAGTATGGCAACGCCCTTTTCCTGGTGCTTGATTCCAACTCAGATCTTGAGGCACAGGCCCGTTGGATGGAAGAGCAGATGAATACTTCATTGGCTACTTGGAAGTTCGCAGTCTACCACCATCCAGCTTATTCTTCCGCGCCTCTCAGGGACAATGTGGAACTTCGGGAGAAATGGGGTGTCCTGTTCGATAAGTATCATGTGGATATGGCGCTTCAAGGGCACGACCATGGCTATCTGAGAACCCGGCCCATGCGCGGAGGCAAAGAGGTCGCTTCACCTGCCGAAGGAACTATTTATGTTGTTTCCGTCTCCGGCTCCAAACTCTATGATGTCGAACAGCATGAATATGCGGAAAAGAGCCTGGAACGTGTTTGCACGTATCAGATCATTGATATTGAAACGGAAAATCAGGACAAACTCACCTATCGCGCTTATGACATGGATGGAAACGTGCGGGATGAATTTGTTATTGTAAAACAGAAACGTTTACAAGCAAGCCGGATCAAGTGACCAACAACTACAAAGGAGAACACTATGGGCAGCAAAGGTCGTGAAATTCTGGGCATGGATGTGGACAAGGTGTTGGAACTGTTGAACAAAGCCTATGCGGACGAATGGCTCGCCCATTATCAGTACTGGATCGGCGCCAAAATCAGCAAAGGCCCCATGAAAGACGCGGTCAATGTGGAACTGTTACAGCACGCCGCCGATGAACTGCGTCATGCGGACATGGTCTCCATGCGCATCATCCAACTGGGCGGCACCCCGCTCACCCACCCGAAGTTATGGTTGGAAAAAACGAATTGCGGCTATGATGAACCGTCGGATCCCTATGTCGAAACACTGCTTCATCAGAACATCAAGGGAGAACAATGCGCCATCTCCGTATACAAAGCCATGATGGACGCGACACGAGAAGGCGACCCGGTCACCTACAACATGGCGTTGCAAATTCTCCAGGACGAAGTGGAACACGAAGAAGATCTTCAGTCGCTCAAGGAAGACCTTGAATTGCTGTTGAGCCGCGGCACGAAATAACCGGATGACCACCTGAAAAATACTGCATGAACAAACGAACTGCCGTAAACACATTCGGCATTTCGTATTTGCTTTTGGTTGGTCAATGGTTCTCAATAACTCTTGATATCGTATCATGAAGATTGCGTTGGAATTCTGAAGGGATTCAGTATCATAGACCGGGATTGCGGTACGCAGCAACCCCGGGTAGACAGGACTCACCACCTTCCTCTCTACCCCAACGGGGTTGCGACTGAAAACAACCAGGACGTAACCCTTTCATGGCAAGTGAGATTCGCGGCTAACAGTCACCCAGGGTAGCGGCGTACCACGACCTTGGGATATAAGATGCAGCCCCTTCAGGGCATATCCAAGTCACGGTGCTATATCGATTTGTTTGGGCATTACGCAAAATGAATGCAATACTTGTGGGTAATAACAAGATATCCGATTGGAAACTGTAGAACGCACTCCTGATTGGTGTTTCTTTTAAGTCCCTTGTGTCCCTCAAGTTCCTTCTTCGAACAGATATTATCAGTTCCACCCGCCGTTTTTTGGCATAACGGAAATCATTTTTCCCGGGCGCTATCCAGCCCTTTCGCGACATCGTTCCGGACCTTCAATGTCCGCACATGATTCCGCACAAAAGCCTCTTAACATGAGGGACTATTTTAATATTTCCATCAGCGAGCCAATGGCGCGACCTTTATTGGAATCGGCAGGGATGTCCAACAGTTTGGAGGCGGCATCACCAGACAACAAATCCCCCTTCCCCATTTGCAGGGTCTGGCCGACGCCGTATTGAAGAATCAATTTTCCCACTTTTTTGCTGAGGAAGAGATTCGCTATGCCGCTGGTGATGCCGCCACCTACCTTCAAGTCCACCTCATCCAATTTTGTTTCGTTTGCGCGGGATTCAGGAAGCATCTTCAGGTCATATCCCTTTTCCAGAGCAGGCAGAAACTCCACGGGCATCTTGCCATTGTCAAACATCGCCCCGAGAGGGATGGTCCCCACTTTTGTCTTGGCATCAGCAGAGATGCCTAGTTTTCCGAATTCTATCAGGGTAGGCACCAGGGGCTTGTCGTCGGTCCATTGGGGCGACTTGTCGTAATTGAATTTCAAATCCTGAAACTTCAATTCCTTCACATAAATCTCTATGCCGCGATTACGCAACTCTTCCGACCCCTCTATCATCTGCATCGGTATTTTCTGCAGTTCCTTGGGGACCTTCACCGTCATGCCGCCAAAATTGGTTGCCGTCGCAAATAAATCCAACGTGTTCAACTGGCTGAAGACCTTTTGTATAGAGGGTTCCCAAGCGTCTCGGGTGGCTGGCGTTTCAACAGGTGGCACGTCCTGCGCCCAAAGGCATGATGTCAACAGAATCCCTAAAAGACATGCTCGGTACATTGTTCCATCCTTTCTTCATTTTCAGGGCTTGATTTCCGCCTTTAATCTTAAAGCGCTTGGGTAGGTGTACCTTCCTTGGTGCGCCATAGGACGGTAGAGACTATGATATCGCACTCTAGCGCACCTAAGTAGGCGTACCTTCCTTGGTGCGCCATGGGACGGTTTTAGAGACTATGATATCGCATTTTGGCGCACCTTGTAATGTACGTCTACTGATGGTTGAATATAATTAAAGCGCGCATCGAAAGCAGCGTCATAATAACTTTCATTTTCACTTCTTACAGGTAGCCAAGCGCTTCCAGTTGCTGCTGGAGATTGGTGTCAATCTCCACCGTGGCGCCCGGTTCGGGTGCGTTCTCATGAATTAGACGAATAAATTCATCGATTATTTCATTCAATTTCGCGAGTTCGCCCTCCCGCTCCGGGAGTTCGGCCAGATTATGCTGCTGGGCCGGGTCCGCAACCATGTCATAGAGTTCGACCGGGGCCACGCCGCGCGGATTGTCTTCATTGGCCTGAATGAGGGCACGATCCCGGGAACGCACCCCCTGCTGCAGATTGCCCTCAAAATCATTGTGGGCATAACTGTAGACGATATCGGCGTTGGTGAAGGCGCCCAAGGTGTCGCACAGGGGGCGTCCGGACATGGCGGAGCCGGGCGGCAACCCGGCCAGGTGCAGCATGGTGGGCGCCAGGTCTATAAGACGCGCCATGTTTTCGTTGCCCGTGCCGCCCTGAATACTCTGCGGCAGTTTAATGAGCAGCGGCACGCGCAATTGTTCTTCGTAAAGGGTTTGCCCGTGCCACCATCCCTTATGGTCAAAGAACTCCTCGCCATGGTCGGCAACAAATACAATGACGGTAGTATCATAAAGCCCCCGGGCCTTGAGACCGTCAAACAACGCGCCGAGGTGCTGGTCCAGATATTCAATTTCAGAGATATAGGCCTTGCGCATGGGCTCCAGCCAGCGTTCCGGGTCCGGCTTTTCCATGCGCGCGCGCGCATAGCCCACGCCAGGATTATCATGGTCCATAAAGGGGTCATGGGTTTCCATGTAGTGCAGGTACAGATAGAAGGGCGTGTTCTCCGGCCTCACGCCACTGTCCAGCCATTCCAGAGCCGTGGCGGAAACGGTTTCCGCAGGCTGGTAAAAGTCCGTAACCCGTAACTTGCCGCCGCGCACTTTGCCCTCCAGAACCATGAACACCTTACGCATCAGGCCGTAGAGGGACAGATTTTCGGAGGAAGCCGTGGCATAAAAAAGCGGGTTTGGTTTGAGGTCCACGTAATCGGTAAAACCGCAGTCCAAACCAAACGTTTTCGTGACATTCGGATTGTTGGAAAACCCCTTGGCATAGTATCCCCCCTGCTGCAGCAGTCCGGCAAGCGTTTCCAAGTTTGGCGACAAGGAGGCTGTTTTCGAGGTTGCCCCGTGCGCTTCCGGATAGAGACCGGTAAACATCGTGGCGAAGGACGGCTTGGTCCACGAGGCTTGGGAAAAGGCCTGCCGGAAGATCAGGGCATCCTTGGCGAAGGCGTCCAGGTTAGGGGTAATCGCCGCCGCGTCCTGAGTATACAGGCGCAGATAATCCGCGCGCAGGGCGTCTATGGCGCATAAAATGATGTTCGGGCCTGTTGCCTGTGCCTGCGGCTTGAACACGATCGATTCCCCTGCCGGGGTGAGATACAGCGCCAAGGCCCAGGCCGCTCCGACCAGTACTGCCCAACCTACCAGGCAGGCTACCCCGAAGAACGGCATATTCATACGCAAATACCGTCTAAAAACCGCGCATTTAAGAAACACAAGGACGCCCAACAACACCGCCGTGCCGCAGGCCAGGCACACCACCATCCCATAATGCTTCGAGGTCATGGCATGCCCGGCAAGAATATCCCGCTGGAACCGAAATACTCCTATAATCAAAGCGCCCGAGGCAAAGGTCAACGCATAGGTCAACCCGGCGGTGACAGGCCAAGACGGGAACCGGTCGAACAGGAGGGATAAAAACAACAGCCCGGCGGAAACGGCAAGACCCACGCCGGCAAAGATAACGCTGTACGCGACCACGCCCCAGGGGAGCAGTCCCCAGTCGCCCAGTTCCTCGAGGCGCCAGCCGATCCAGAAGGATTCGAGAAAGGCAATCAGGGCGCCCGCGAACAGGCCCATCAGAACGCCGCAGCAGAGCATGGAGACCACTTCCTTGCGGTACCGGGTTGTTTCCTCGCGGCTAAGCAGAGGCTTTAATTCCTCCCGGTCATCGGCAAGGCTTTCCGTAACGTACTCCCGGTCTTCCTCAATGGTTTTACGGCTGGGACGGCCACCGAAAAGAAGTAGCGGCACACTGAGGGCAAAGGGAATTATTTCTCCCGCCCAAAGGCCCAGATGACCGCCCAGAATCGCCACAGCGTGGCCGGCGGTTCCGCCCAGAACAAGCCCGAAGGCCATTTCACGGACCCCCAGACCGGAAATAGTGAAAGTCAATATTCCCGCTGTAATCATCAGGGGACTGACAAAGAAAATATCCGCTGCAGAGACATTCGTGGCACGTATTGCCATGAAGGTAAAGAAGTATTTCGAACAGGTGCCCAAGTGGACCATAATACCAAAGAACAGGGCAGCGAGGAGGGTTCCTTTTGCATTGCTGTAGGCGGTGGCAGCCCGTCCCAGTTTATTAACCATGCCACGGGCAAATTCGGGCACCGGTATTACCGCCGCCAGCACCTGTATCACCCGCGGATTCAACAGCAGCAGAAGGCTGCACACCACGCCTGTGAACAATACCGCCATAATGGAGACCAATAAAGCCGTATTGAACTGCAGGTATTTGAAGCCCAGCGGAAAGGTTGCAAACACCAAAAACGACAGCGCAATAATCCCTGTGAGTTTCTCCACTGCAATCACTGTAGTGCATTTAACCACCTCACGAGTGTACCGTGAAGATTCTATAAGCCGAAACCCATCCAGCCCAATCGTACCGGGAAGGACCAGCCCGATAGCGCGCCCCATAAACCATTGATACGTAAGATAGAGAAAAGGAATCTTTATCCCCTGGCCGGCGAGTAACAACCGCCACCGGATAATCCCCGATGTTATGCCCAAAAGTTTCACCCCGGTAGCGCACGCCATCCAGAAGAAAAACGCCGCCGGACCTGTAGTACTGGCGTTCCGCAAGGCATTCCATACATCAAGAGGAGCAACATCCCCGAACAATCCCGCGAAACCGAAGGTTTCCGGACGGAAAATCATTACAAACAGCGCTATAACAATACAGAGTTTAATCCCATATACAAATGCGTGTTTTTTCATAGGTCCTTCACCTGTACCTTTTATCCCAAACACCCTCTTATCAGAGAAAATATACGATAGCACAATGTAATTAAAACAGGCAACCGGTACCAAGCCGACAAAAGTATTACCTGGGCTGGATAATGCGGAAACCCACATCATTTTCCCGGTTTACAGGTAGATAACGAAATCTTCTTGCCGTACGGCAATCCGGATTGCCCGTAATCCAGGAACCGCCGCGCACCGACTTGAACATGCCTTCGGCCGGGCCCGTCGGATTGGATGTGGGGCTTTCCGTATAGTAGGTATCCTGGAACCAGTCATGGCACCATTCGAGCACATTCCCGGTCATATCATAGGCACCCGATGGACTTACCGCATTCACGGTAAGCACCTCAGGATAACGCAACTGTGCCGGATTGGCGCTGTTATACCATCCTACAGATGAAGTAAAGGGATAGGACTTCAGCCACAGGGGATTAGTCTCTGCGTAATTCGCATATGCGGGGTCAATGGAATCTGTCATCACGCCGTAACGCCAGTGCTTTGTGCCGTCCCAGGATGCGGCACGCTCCCATTCCGCTTCCGTGGGCAAACGATATCCGTTACGCGCCGGCTTATTCAGCGACCAATCCGAAGTAGAATAGCAGGGTTGAAGCCCGTTCATACTGCTGCGCCAATTACAGTAGGCGGCAGCCCCATACCAGCTGACCATAACGACAGGATGCTCCTCCATCGAAACAATTTGCTCGTTGTAATTGATTCGGCTATAGGCGGAGAAAACACCGTCGCTATAGTGTATCTGCGCATTGGGGCCACTGTCTAGAGTTTCCACAATCGGCCGGTCATAAGCATAAACGGTTCCCCCTTTATACGCCGTTCCCTCATTATTTTTGAGTAATTTACGCGCATAAGCCCAATTGAGAGCCTCGGCGAATTCCCGGTTAGTTACTTCATATTTTGCCATCCAATAAGCATCGAGAGATACTTCATGCACCGGCAACTCGATGTTGTCCCCGACATCACGGTAGGGCCTTCCCATTATGAACGACCCTCGCTGGACCGCCACCATAGTATCCGGCACATCGTCTCCTTCTCCCTCCTCAACCGCTTCCCCTTCCTTCACATCTTCCCCTTCGTCGTTTTCCCCTTCCACTAACTCTCCTTCCAGTACCTCCCCCTCAGTTTCCCCCTCTGTCGGGACTCTTCGTATCTCGCATCCATTACAGCCCGCTTTAAGTCCAGCGTTAATCAGGTTCCCGGATAGTGTACCAAACTCCGAAGAACATCCTGCAAAACATAAAATAAGGACCATGAAAAGCGCCGAGACCTCGCCGTATCGTACATAATTCCTGATGTTCATCGTGATTGCTCCTGTTGAACGCATGCCGGAACTGGAATGCCGCCTGCTACAGTACGAATACCAGTATGTCATGTTACCGAGAAGATGTCAATACGCCTGATCACAAGTCGGATAATGTAACGGGAGACTCACTCCACCCCATAGACCAGCGCCTGTTCGGGAGGTGGATACAGGGAGTGATAGGCGGCATAATTAGCAAGTACTTTTTTGACGTAGTCATTGGTTTCCGGGAAAGGAATGGCGTCCATAAACTTCTCCAGGGAGAGACCGGAAAATTTCTTTCGCCACTTGTCACAATTGCCCGGGCCCGCATTGTAGGAGGCGAGCGCGTAAACGGGGTTGTTTCCGGTCCTTTCCAGCATGCGGCTCAGGTAAACTCCGCCCATATGAATGGAAGCATAGGGCGAGTTTAGGTTCGAAGCGTGTTCGGCTGTAACACGGTTGTCCACTGTCACGAGCCACTTTGCGGTATCAGGCATCATTTGCAGCACACCTGTCGCACCGGCCCCGGATGCTATCCCCGCCCGGAATGTACTTTCCTGACGAGCCATCGCCAACAGGAAAAAGGGGTCAATACCCATGGCGGTGCCGGTGGTTTTCACAGCCTCCCAATAGGCAAGCGGATATTCCAGACGCTGCCGTAACAGGGTGGGCTTTCCGTCCTTAACGCCCCATCCATGCGCCCAAACATACTGCATCAGCGTGTGCATATACCCGGCCTCCGCAATGGCCGGATACCATAGTTTTTCAAGAGATTTTGCGGAATCCAAAATACATCCCAACGATTCCCATTCCCCCTCTTCAAACCCGAATTGACCAAAGAACCTCAGGCGCGGGTAGGCTGGAAAGTGCACAATCATCGGCATGAGGTTCTTCTTGTGGTCTTCCTGAAACGGGAAAGGGGCCACAAGATCATGCACTGAAAGGGCCATCATGCGCCCGGAACTTTCCAGCGCAGGGCTTTTCTGCCGGTTCAACAGATACAATGCCCGGTGCGCGAAGAAATGTCCGCATCCCACATCTGCGGCCAACCCCAGGAACCGGTGATTCCCATCGCTGTCATGGCGTGCCTCCGCGATTTGTGCACAGCGATAAAAACTCTCCGCAGCAAATTGTCCCTTCGGGTCGGATTCTGCAAGATTCTGATACAACGCCATGGCCTCAGGAAGCAGGTTTTGCTCCCTTGCATGGTTCGCCAGGTAGAGTTTCGACCTGGGCGCACGCACATGCGTCGAGCATTTTTCAATCAGGAGACGGTACATGCGGTCCGCCGCGGGAATATCAGGTTTTTTAGCATACCGTTCCCCCATCCACCAACAGGCATCCCCGGCATCCCTGCCCTCATTGAAATAAGCGATCATCATGTTTATCAAAGTCTCTGCCATCGCGGATTGGTCCTGGACAGCCTGTTCACGAAGGACGAGCATCAACCATGCCCGCATCGCCATTTCCCCGATGTTTTGCCTTATGCAGGCGTCAACATTAGGCATGGTCTCCGCATGCTGCTGCAGTGCCTCGACCCGTGCATCCATATCAGCCATGGAAAGGATCGAACCATCCGTATCCCGAAAACTGACGGCCTCCTTCTGCAGCGCGGCACGTCCTTCTTTCAGGTTTCCGGCACGAATCAGCCCATAACAGCCCCATAGCCTATCCTCTCTGTCCGAAGAACCCAACAGTACCCGCGCGCCTTCAACACGGTCTGCGTTGGAAACGACATTCATTACCGTGTCTCTGAAAAAGTTATAGCCTTCACGCGCATGGGCCGGCAACGCGAGAGCAGTACGCGCCCGGGCCAGCACCAATGCATTCATAAACCATGGACGTGGTTCGAGACCTTCCAAAACACGGTTGAAATACGGATAGGCTTTCTCCGCATTACCCGCTTTCAGGTACAGGTAACCGAAACGCGCATAGGTCATGCGTACCCAGGGACCTTCCGGATAATCGCGCAACACCTGCATAAAGAGTGTTTCTGCTGTCGCCATATTGCCCGCCAGCCAATGATTTTGTGCGGCCCTGGACAGGGCATAAGGACACAAGATATCCGACTCCTGGGCACATTGCGAGAAAAGTTGTGCCGCATTTTCAAAGGCTCCACTCCTTTGAGCACTGTCACCTGCTATAAACGAGTCGGTTCCCGTTAACGCTGCGGAAGTACAAAGGCTTAAAATCATTGCTAGTAATTGCATGGAAAGTCCTATCGGAGTCGCAGACCTGAAATTCTTGTCTTTGGTTTTTACGTTTAATTCAACGCAATGAAGTCCTATCCCTTAAAACTCTATGGCGTCCGATACCTACGACTGAAACACAACGTTGCCTGGGGTAGTTTCCACATGTCGGGACTATTCGGCCATCGTGAAAGCATTTTCTATATGATGGATACGGGCTTCCGACTCCGGTGCCATGACCACGCCAATGACATCGAAACGATAATAACATCCTGCTTCACCGTGCCAGGCAATATAGCGGCGCGCCGCAGCCCGCAAATGCTTACGCTTGGTGTATCGTATGGTTTCCTCCGGCGTACTGATAACGTCATAGGTACGGGAGCGCACCTCGACGAACACTATCGTATCCCCTTGTTTCGCGACGATATCGACTTCAAAACGGTCCAGCCTCAGATTTCGGTGCAGAAGCATATACCCCTTTTTGCGGAGATAGCGCGCGGCGAGGTCTTCTGCCTTTTGCCAGTCTTTCCTTACTTCACGTCGCGGCCACATGGGTTTCATCCGGGGGTTCCAGAGCATTGGGGGAATTCGGGGAATGTGAAAACAGCCGTATCTCTCCGAAAGGACCATGTTGCCTCGCACGAATGCGCTGCATACGGCAAAGTTCCAGAATAGCCAGAAGAGAACATACTATCTCAATGCGATTGGCGCTGAGCGAACATAATTCCGTCCATGTCAGGCTCTCTTTTGATTCGAGGAGATTCTGTATCTGGGCAATCTTCTCATCAACGGAGGCGCTCTCAAGCGTGACCCGATGTGAATTGTCCCCCATGAGAAAGCGCAACACGCCTCGAAGGGTTTTCGTTAAATCATAGAAACTGACATCGAGAAGTTCCTCGTCCTCCTCTTCATAACCGGGCTCGTGGACGGGTTTCACGCGGCGGCCGAAGATATCATCCCACAGAGATTCTCTTTCGCTGAGCAGCCGGGCGAGATCCCTGAATTTCCGGTATTCGAGAAGCTTTTCGACGAGTTCCAGGCGAGGATCCTCTTCCTCTATATCTTCTTCATCTTCCTGCTCCACTTCCACGGGAAGAATCATCCTGGATTTAATCTGAATGAGCGTCGCCGCAAGGACCAAAAAATCGCCTGCCACATCCAGATGTTCCACCCGCAACATTTCCAGAAATTGCAGATATTGCTGAGTTACTTGAACAATGGGAATGTCGAATATATCTATTTCTTGTTCCTTGATCAGGTACAAGAGTACTTCAAAAGGTCCTTCAAATTGGCCCAACTGCAGCGGCAGGGAATGAATAATGAATCTGCCCGGAGAAGATGCATCATTGTCCGCCTCTGCCGGCGGGGGGGCATCTGTAATTTCCATATTGGTTATTTGGTCAGAAATCATGGTTCGCGTCGTTCAACCTAATACACCCCTAATCCCCATCCCTTATGGATATCCTAACGGTAAGGCAAGGGTAAACGCAAGCTGTCGAAACTATTCGCCTCGAATGCATTACAGTAGTCAGACACAATTCATAAAATGCACGACATCGAATTTCAGAATACAGGCAATCTCGTGGATTGTGTTCTCCGTCCGTTCCCTGATGCATTAAACAGGTTTTAGATGATACGAAGCCTTCCCCTTGCGAATAAGAAATACTTGCAGCAAAATGATGAGCGAAATAAGAATGGGCATCCCGTGATAAGGCGCGTTCAAACCGAAACGAGCGCCTCCCAGTGCGAATCCGAACGCCCCCAGGATGCCCCCCGCCCCGACCACGCCTTCATTAATGGCGGACCTCCCGTGCTTGCGCGCAGGATCGGCCATGCCATAATAAACACTTGAAAAAAAAGCTATACCCAGATTGGCGCCCAGAATGGCAAAGGCAATGACCATGAGCACCAGGCTATGGGTGGTTCCGAGGGTCCACATGGCCAGCCCTGCAACCAACTGCGCGATGACGAGCACGGAAAAGCGATGATGCCACCACCCCGACCGGCCAAGAACCAGGAACATGAGGGCGGTGGCCATACCCAGTGATACTGCGAGCCATGAAAAACGTGTCGCTGCCAGCGAATTCAGCCAAGAAGACATTTCGCTTTCAAATAAAACACGAAGACTTCCGGAGGCGACAATATCATCCAGTCGTTTGGGAAAAACTGCCCGTACAGCGCCAATGCAAACGTGAGCCGTAAAAGTTGCACACCAGGCGCACCACAGAAAGGACTCGCTGGCCTGTTCATGGGCTGCGTTCATAAAGGCTGTTTCCCTGGTGCGTTTTCCAAAATAGGCGGTTTCTGAAGGAACCCGCAAAATCAGATACAGAGAAAACAGGCACAGTACGGCAATGAACAGATACGGTAAACGGTAATCCGCTTCGTAGAGAGGACCGGCCAGAAAAGGCCCGGCCGCAGACCCCGTACTCCAACCTACATTGACACGCCCCATGTATCGGGCACGTTCATCCAAAGCATGCGCGGCGCCCACCCAAGAATGGAAGCAAGGCCACGCCAGGGCGGAGACCGTACAGGCGCCACAAAACAGAGTGCCGCAAATCCAAGGACTTCTAAAAAGAGGCATGGCACACATGAGCGCCATGTAACCAATAATTCCGATGACCCCCCAACTCAACCCATTCTTGGCCCGGGCCACATAGTTTGCCGAACCAAGCGACAGTACGGTATACCCTAACGCCTGTGTTCCTGCAAAGACACCCGATAAAAAAGCGCCCCGCCCCAACTGATTATAAACAAAAAATGGCATGACCATAGTTGCTGATGCGGTGGCTGCGCTGAAAAGAAAAGAAATCAAGGCGACCTTAGCCGGTGGCATCAGAAAAGAGTCCAGTATTTTATCGCGTTGTAGTCTTATCACCTACTGAATTCCAAAAACGATACAGTGTTTAATCAGTCAGTGTACACAAGCATCGGCACGAATGTTTATTTATATTTTAACTCTGTAAATGACAACACACCGAACGTAATGAGTTATCCGTGTCCAAACCTTAACGACAGCACCCTCTTTCAATCTTATTACATGGCATTCAAACGCCCCATGGCCCACGGATGGGCCGCGTCAGCCTGGCATTGGCTTCCTCGTCATTGATAAAGCATTCCGAAACCGTGTCGTACTGGAGCGGGCGTTTCAGGCGGATTGCAATATCACTGATATGGCAGAGTGCGTCGCCATTTACCGCTTCTTCAATGGGCGATACTGGGTCCTTCTTATCACGCACACTCTCCACAAAATTCTTGATATGGTGGGTGCTTTTGTAAAGGTGAATCTCCCCCTCTTTGAGTGTATCGTTTAGCAGGCCTGTATCAGAGGCGCTAATTGTATTTCTGTTGACGGCCACCCAGCCATCCGTTCCCTCAAAAGCAGTGCCATGACTGTCGGTAAGGCCATATCTCTCTACCCATTCCTTGGGTGCAGGTTCAGAACGGTAATCGATTTCGAGACCACCTGAATATCGAAGGGTTATTTTCCAGGACGTTGCCGTGTTGCACAAACCCTCTTTGGGAAAAACACCCGTGCCTTCCACTATCACGGAAGTGTGCATGAGTGCACCCGCTCCCCACAAAGCGATGTCAAGCGGATGAATACCCCAACCGGCAATGAAACCCAGGGCATAGTCTTCAATAAACCACCACCAGGCATTAGAATCGCGGTCTTTGGTGTAGGGTGTAAACGGCGCGGGCCCCAGCCAACGCTCATAATCCAAATTACCGGGAACAGGCACCTGTTCAAGGGAACCGCCGGAAGAACTCGCCGGCGACCAGACGTTGATAGCCTTTAAGTCGCCAATACGCCTGTTGCGGACCAGTTCGCAGGCTTGCAGAAACTTGGCATCAGACCGCTGCTGCGTGCCGAATTGAAATACAGTCTTTTTTCTGCGCACCTCGGCGCACAGGGCACGATTCTGTTCCATACTGACCGACAGCGGCTTTTCACAATACACACCTTTGCCTGCCTTCGTCGCAGCCAAGGAATGGAGCGCATGCCAGTGGTCGCAGGAAGCAATCACGCAAGCGTCAATATCCTCCCGTCCCGTGATGTGTTCATGCTCTAAAAAAGCGGCACAATCCACGTTCCCATAATAGTCGTTCACCATCGCGAGCGCCTTCTCGCGGCGGTCTTTCTTCACATCGCAAACGGCGACCACCTGGGCATTCTTTTGCTGCAGCATTGTCTCCAGCAGATAACCGCCCCGGTCTCCCACGCCGATACAACCCACCACCACGCGATTGCTGGGCGCGGTGGTGCCAGCCAGTCCCAACGCGGAAGAAGGGATTATAGTAGGAAATGCGGTCGCGACAGCACCGGCCAGAGTACAACGTCCGAACTCTCTGCGTGTCAGGGTATGGGGCTTATTCATGCTTCTGTATTCCTTCCTCCGCCAACGGGGAACTAGGGATAATGATATTCTCATTGTTGCCTTAACGTATATTTTTTTGAACAGACTACTTTTCATATTCTGTAACAAAGCAATTTATAATATCACACCGCGTTTGTATTTGCCTCTCACAAAACATTGTGTTCACAAACATTACGGAGCCATTTCCAATAAGGCCAAATCAGTTGTGGGAAAATCCCACGTTAGGCAGTGCCTGAACGTATCCACCCGTTTCCTTTTCTTCAAAATGGAGCTGCGTGTCATAAATAGTTGTTCCCGCAATCTGTCCAATAATCCAGGGCCAGTCAGGACCATCAAGGGAACAGCTGTAATTGGCAAGCCAATATGAATTCTCGTCAAGTTCCACAATGCCGGCAAAGGCGGTATCCCCTTTTGATGGAAAATCCAAAACCGGTAACAATGCCATTTTTGTTGTGTCCAGCCGGTACAGGGTCGTTCGTTTACGAGTCAAGGAATATCGGAGCATCCACCATCCTCGCTGCCAGGCCTTGGGCAGCCAATCGGCGCCCGACGCGAACGGCCCTGCCACATTTCGCCGGGCAATAACATAGAACTCCACTCCGTGCCGGAACATGAGTGCCGAATCATATTTTTCATCCGTATGCGTGCAGGTCCACCGGGACAAATCATATTTTGAGGCATGGCATACGAGGGCACCTCCTGTTTCAAGGCGCACCGTCGCATACAGATTACCCTCCGCATCGAAACAAAATTCCCCTTCCTCGGCACTGACCCTATCCACCTGTGGATTTTCTGAAATGGGTTGCCATGTACAGCCGTTCCTGGAAACCAGCAAGCGCAGGTCCCCGGGACGATCGCCGGTGGTATAAAGTCCGGCACCGTAATATACGGACATATATGCGGTATCGCCAAAGTTCCGAAGTCGCCAGACGACATAACCTGGTTTGTATACAGGCGCGGGCTCCGTCCAGCCTTCCTCCTCTTTGTAGGTGGTAACATAAATCTGTTGGGGTTCAAACTTCAACGGATGTGTTCCCCCTTGAAAATAATACAAAAATAGGTTGTCCTGAAATACGAGAAAGCGAGGTTCGCGAAGATCGCATCCCAACTGAAATTCCCCCGCTTTTTCCCAGGACAGTCGGTCGGCGGAACGCAATATCACAAGCCGCGTCTTTTCCGAGGCAAAATGGGTCGGCGCCGTACGAAAAGCAATGTAAAAAAAATCCCGATAGTGCACCACGTCCAGATTATTATTCGCGGCCATGACCGCAAGATCTTCCGGCAGACCCGGTCCCGGAATCAGCTTACGCCACGGATGATAATGGATATTTTGGGCGGCCTTATTGTCGAAGTTAACAGGACTTGCGATGGAGACGAGTGTGATTACTAATCCTGAGATTCCGCACACGAGAATCACGAGAAGTATAAATAACGCCAGCCCAATCCGTTTCAGACAGGACATTACATGTCGCCGTTTTTGTTGCATCGTACTACCTTGTGCTCTGACCTGAGCTGCAACAGGATACAGGTCTCCCCATTTTACACAACGATTAACGCGATTCGACACATAATCTTTATCGTGAAATTGATTACTCTTCCTCCTCAAGACGAGACGTTAATGAACCGAAAAAGGCATTATTTTTTTGAATGATATACACGGATTTATGGCAGACATTGCATTGCAACATGCTTCCGTGGCCGATATTCGGATCGAACCTTATAAAGGTACTGCAAAACGGGCAGGAAATACTTCTCGCCTCTTTCTTGTAATAATCCTGCAGGATTCGGTCCACCCGCCCCGCTTTGTAAGCGCGTTCCAAGGCATCCACGATCATCGGATCAAATTGCGTATTCTTGCCTTGAATCACTTCCTGCAAGGCGGTTTCGGGAGCCATACCTTTGCGGTAAGGACGCGTGCTAGTCATCGCATCGAAGGCATCCGCCACGGCAATGAGCCGTCCTTCCACAGGGATATCCTCTCCCTTAAGGCCATAAGGATACCCCCGTCCGTCCCAGCGTTCATGATGATAAAGGCAATAGGGAATGATGGGGTGCAGAAATTTTACATCACGCAGCAAATCCGCTCCGCGTTCCGGATGCACTTTCATCTGGGCGAATTCGGCCTCGGTCAGCCGAGAGGTTTTTGCAAGGATGGCATTATCCACGGCTATCTTACCGACATCGTGCAGCACGCCCCCCTTCTGAACCTCATTTATTTTAGCCTCGTCCCAACCCAAGTCCCGTGCTATTTCCATGGCAAAATTGGTAACGCGCCACGTATGCCCGACGGTGTAGTGATCACGCAATTCAATCGCGTTGGCCAGGGCGGCCAGCGTGTCCTGATAGGCCTGCTCCAGTATCCTTAAAAAGCGCGCGTTTTTTATCGCCGTTGCCGCCGAACCGGCAAGGGCAACCAACAATTCCAGGTCGTTATTCGTGAAGGCGCTGCTTTCGCCGTGGTTATCCACATAAATAACGCCCAGCCTTTCTCCCCGATGCGTCAAGGGTACGCACATGGCGGATGAAATATTTTCGGCAATAATGCTTGCTCCCGAGCCAAAACGTGAATCCTTCGGGGCATTGCTGGTAATAATAGCCTCCCCGTTATCATAACATCGATTGACGATAGTCGAACTGACGTGAATTTTTGCTCCAGGCGCCGCGCTCCGCACATATTCCGCCGCCAATTCCCCGGTTTCCTCGTCTGCAAGAAGAATAAGACCGTTGTGCGCAGGAACGAGAGCGAAAATCTGTCCCAGAATGGTATCGTATACCTTGTCCATGGAATGTTCGCCGGCAATAATCTGGTTGGCCACGTACACGGCTTGAAGGCGTTTCTGAATCTGCCGTAATTCCATGGCGGTGCTGGAATCGCCGGGTTCTTTAAAAAAGGTGCGGTATAGGTTATCCGCATTTTCGGCCTCAATTGTACTGGACTGTAAATCCTGAACCATCATCGCCGTTGATTCTTTTACCGGCGTGTGGAAATCATGAACTGCTTCACGGAACTGAATTTGCTGTCATCCAATCCGCACAATATCCCCGTTGTCCAGACGCTGGTTATCGACCCGCAATGCCCCGACATAAACACCGTTGCCGCTACCCAGGTCTTCGACGTAAATACCATCGGCTTCCACCCGGATACGGGCATGCCGCCTTGACACCTGCAAATCATCGAGCTGCAGGGTGTTTCCCGGCTGGCGTCCGATAGATACCTCACCCTCTATCGGTATAGTGCGCCCCTTTTCCTTTCCGGACAGCAGAATCAGGTGAGCTTTGTTTGGCATGTCAAGTGTTCCTTCACAAATGAAAAAGATCACGGACATACGTCCATGCCCCTGCTATCATTCCTGCCGGCTTACGGCAGCACAGACTTCGCTAACACACCTGAAAAGGTTAGTTAATTCAAAATCTTTCTGCGTGTTTTCTTGCAGCATCCAAGCCTGCTCTACTGTACAGCATCTTTACATGAAGCATGTGCCTGCTGTTCACGTATAAATGATACCGTCCGCATGAGACCTTCTTTAAGATCCACTTTTGGTTTCCACACCAGTTCCGTTGCCGCCACGCTTCCGGAAATATAAATGCCTTGAATCTCACCGGGGCGCAATGGCTTCAACACGGGCTTGCCGGAAAAGCCGGTCAATTCGGCAATGATATCGTAGAGTTCCTTAACGCTTACAGGCTTTCCGGAACCAAGGTTCATGGTCTGATGGTTCCCCTTTTCCAGCGCCAGCAGGTTTGCCGCCGCAATATCCGAAACATAGACGTAATCGCGGAATGCTTTTCCGTGACCGTACAGGGTCGGTGTTTCGCCCGCGAGCATCTTTCCCGCAAGAATCGAACACACGCCCGCCTCGCCGTCAGGGCTTTGACGGGGCCCGTAGACATTGGGATAACGAAAGATGGTATATCCCAGTTTGTACATGCGCGAAAAAAGCATGACATACTGTTCCACACAAAACTTGCTGGCACCGTAAGGACACTCCGGTTTGGGCAGGCAGCCTTCCTCCGCGGGAAGATGTTCCGGAGTTCCGTAAATAGCGCCCCCCGTCGAAGAAAAAATAAACTTCTTGACTTTATATTTTACGGATAATTCCAGCAGGTTTATAGCGCCCCGGATATTAATCTCTGCGTCATACAGGGGATCTTCAACGCTTTTTCTAACGTCTATTTGGGCGGCATGATGATTCACAACGTCAATGGCGTGCGCTTCAAAGACATCATCCAGTTGACGCGAGCGGACATCCAGATTGTAGAAAACGGCGGCAGGATTCAAATAGTCTGGGTTTCCCGAAGACAAGTCATCCACAACAATGACCGAATGGCCTTTTTCAATATAGGCATCGACCACATGAGAACCTATAAAACCTGAGCCTCCAGTGACTAGTATGGTATGTTTAGCCATAGATACTTCTCCCAACAATGCTTACCAAGACAACATAGGGCACGTATAGGTGAAGTATACTGTATTCACCGGGGCCACTTCACAACAGCGACCTCACCGGCGTGTCCGCCATCAATTTCACTCGCCTCTCATGCTCTGGGTTTCATCTTCCAGGTAAAGGCGAGCAGAACGATTGCCGCCATCGTACTGGCGATGATGGTGACAATGACAAGCGCCCAGGCATCCTCCTTGCCCCACAACGCTCCAAAATATTCCAACATCCAGCCAAATCCCTTGGCTTGCACGGTGCGGCCGATATACCCGAACAGCCCTATCAACCCCGCTGCCGTGCCGATTGCTTTCTTGCCCGTCAAGTCCAAGGCAATAATAACGATGAGATTAATCACTGGATAAATAAAAAGGCCGATAAGGCTAAACAACAGCATATCAAGCCACAAGAAACCCGGAGGCGTGAATATCATGGCGGTAAATGCCGCCAGAATCGGTATCAGGCATAACACGCACACCATGCCCCTGCGCCCGCCTATAAGATCAGAAAACCACCCGAAAAGTATGGTGGATGGGATGCCGCCGAAATTAATTACCATAACACCTAATCCCCCGCCCACTACGGAGGCACCCTTCATCTCCCTCAAGTACATCGCTCCCCAGTCCAGCATGCTATAACGGGTTATATAGGCAAAAAAATTAGCGAAAGCGAGCAGCCATACATACTTGTTTTTCAAAACATAATCGAACAGCAGTTCACGCGTTCCAAGCTCACGCTCCGCCTCTTCCAGCGTAGAAGCGCGCTCAGGATAGTCATTCTTGTACATTTCAATGGGCGGCAGTCCCACCGACTGCGGCGTGTCCCGCAAGCGTATTAGCAGGTAGAGCGCTCCAATGGCCGCAAGCGTACCCGGCACATAAAAGGCATACTCCCAACCACCCCAATATTGCATTGCCCATGCCGCGAGATACCCGGTCACACCGCCACCCAGATTGTGTGAAGTATTCCAGATACTGAACATGAGCCCGCGCTCCTTCTCGCTGAACCAATGCCCTTGCGAGCGACCGCAGGGAGGCCAGCCCATGCCCTGTATAAACCCGTTGACGGTCCACAATAAAAGATGAATTGGAAAACTGGCCATGCTTCCAAAAATAAAATTAATCAAGGCCGTCGCCAAAAGTCCGAATGCCATAAACGTGCGCGGGTTACTACGGTCGGATACGGCACCCATAACAAACTTGCCCACACCGTAACTGATGGCGCTTACCGCGAGCAGGCTGCCGATGTCCGAGTGGCTGTAAGACAATGCGGTTTCCATGTCTTTCGCCACCACCGACAAGTTGTTGCGTACCAGGTAAAAGGCCGCGTATCCGATAAAGGTAGACTCCATGATACGCCAGCGGTACCGGGGATATAAGCGCTTTACCTCGTCATCGGGCAAACGGGATATATGAGCCGCCGGCGCGAAAACGCGGCGTATAATATTCATATTCAACTCCTTTTTATTCCCTTGTGGAAGGCGGTCACTGTAGAACCATGCTTCCAGACATCCATAGGTACGAACCAGGTTCGCACCCAAAAATAACCAAGCGCTTTTGAAAAAGTGTGTACGGAAAGCACCTTTGACAGCCCATTTAATTACACGAATTACTTCGCTTCACTCTCCATGACATAGCATACCTCTAAGCGTCATTACGAACGAAGTAAAGCAATCTTATTTGTTGAACACGCTCTTGAAAATGGAGTGAACTATTCTGGACCATGCCTCAAAACCAAAATCCCGATTCACATTTTAGACAACATGCAATAAAATAAAGTAGTAGAATAACACGCTGATTCATTTTGCAGATTTTAAACCAGGGAATCAACTTGTATTCCAAGGGCATAATAAATAGATACTGACGACCCTAATAGTAATTCTCAACTGCATACCAGAGGATGACTATGGCATCCGGTAACATCCAGCGAAAAAAGACGCTGCTCTTTGTTTACTCTTTGAGGTATCAGCGCCACGGTTTATATTGTGATATCCCTACCCTTCCCCTGTTTTAAAATGTTATTCTTTGCGCGGACTGGTGGAAACTCCAAGCACAGGTATCAATGAACAGGAGATTGGGCATCCTCGCCAGCAGCGGCGGTCACCCTGCCGGCTACAGGAGTAATTCTTATGGAACTCATATACCCGGTATGGTCACTCAGCCAGAATGTTCTCCCCGCCTCATCAACTTTTTCATCGATACTGACTGTTTCCAACGTTTCACAATCATAGTGCTCACTGTTGGCAGCGAAGATATGGTCTATCCGCGAATCTTGGACCATCATGCGCTTTAGAGCGGCATCGTTTATGACAGTCTCATAGTCTGCATTTCCAATACTGCAATTCATATCCCCCACCAGAAACGCAGGCGATACACCTGTCCTGGAGGCCTTCATAAAACCGGCCAGTTCCCTCATCTGGCTGCAACGCACTTCACGATAAGCGGCGCGTCCATAACCGGCCTGAGCGTGCGTATTATAAAAATCCAGTATCCCGGCAGGCGTTTCAATGCGCGCCAAGGCCACACCCTTGCCTGCCCAGAAATCACCTTCCCAGATCCGGTGAGCAGGGCCGGAATCGTTGAACCGGCGGAAGAAGACCTCGCGAATCGGCCATGCGCTGCATGTCTTAGCTCAGCGGGAATAGGACTTTTCCCGAAAAATTTAAGGTACTGCCCGTGGCTGGA
>MTKZ01003694.1_pt2 | contig 39783 bp, 34 predicted proteins | sample 1042781 | NCBI WGS metagenome assembly MTKZ01 (sample SAMN06212207, study PRJNA360539) | anaerobic digester metagenome | biome: Wastewater treatment plant; material: sludge; isolation source: anaerobic digester fed with sludge from wastewater treatment plant | place: Denmark: WWTP Viborg ...
GTACCTGATCAAAGAAGGAATTGCTGATCCCCAAAGAGTAGCTATTTATGGGGCCAGCTATGGAGGATATGCAACGTTGGCCGGAATTACATTTACACCGGATCTATATTGCTGTGCGGTTGATTATGTCGGCGTTTCCAATATGTTTACGTTTATGAAAACAATTCCGCCTTATTGGGAACCATACAAAGCCATGTTTTATGAGATGGTAGGCGATCCCGTAAAAGACAGTGCTTTACTTGCTGCTGCTTCTCCAGTTTTCTTTGTAGATAAAATTAAAGTTCCCCTGTTTATTGCCCAGGGTGCAAATGATCCAAGGGTAAACAAAGCCGAAAGTGACCAGGTAGTGGAAGCCCTTAAGAAAAGAGGTATTGAAGTAGAGTACATGGTAAAGGATGATGAAGGGCATGGATTTGCCAATGAAAAAAACTCCATAGATTTTTATACCGCCATGGAGAAGTTTTTCGCTAAACATCTCGCACGTTTAAAAGAAGAAGTGAAAAAATAAACTGGTACAACCTTGTTATTTGCAAAAGCATCCTGATTTTCAGGGTGCTTTTTTGTTTTAAATTGCAATTCTAATTTTATAGTATGAAAAGAATATTGTCGCTTATCTTGTTTGTAATATTAGGTTTCGCATTTATATCCCAGAAGAAAACAAAAGTTATCTTCTTTGGTGATTCGATCACTGAACTGGGAGTGAAAAAAGACAGGTATGTAGGCTACATACTAAAGATGGACAGTATGTTGAAAGCGGAAAAAAAAGATGATCAGTATGAATTAACTGGTTCAGGGATAAGTGCCAATAAAGTTTACGATTTATATTTACGGCTGGAAGATGATGTGCTAAGTAAAAATCCAGACGTGGTAGTAATCTATGTAGGTGTTAATGATGTGTGGCATAAAACATTGTTGGGTACAGGAACAGATGCNNAAAAATTAAAAGACAAAAATATTAAAGTCATACTTTGTACACCAGCCGTAGTGGGAGAGAAGTCAGATATGAGTAACCCGTTAGACGGCGACCTGAACAGGTACAGCAATATTATAAGAGACCTGGCGAAGAAAAACGAGCTGCCACTGGTAGACCTCCGAAAAAAATTTCTGGATTACCTGAAAGATAATAATCCTGAAAACAAAGAGAAAGATATTCTTACGTATGACAGGGTGCACATGAATAATAAAGGCAACCAGTTTCTTGCCGATGCGATGTGGAAAGTCTTAAAAGATCTTAAATAACTTTCACCAGGTAATAATTCTTCTTTCCTTTTTGTATCAGTAAATATTGACTGTGCAATAGAAGGCTGTTTTCTATTTTTAAATCAATACCCTCAACTTTTTTACGGTTGATACTCACACCGCCGCCCTGTACTGTTTTTCTTGCTTCGCCTTTGCTGGGGAAAATGGCTGTTTCTGCTAAAAAAGAAATCACATCAATTCCTTCTTTGACTTTATCCTTCGCAAAATCAATTTTTACCACTCCTTCCATAGCTTCCAAATCTTCTATGGTAAGGCTTTCAGCAGGTGCTGACTGGTTGGCAAATAATTTTTCTGTTGTAGTTAATGCTTCAGTCAATGCCGCATCTCCATGCACAAATTTTGTCACTTCCTGCGCCAGTGTTTTTTGAAGTACCCTTGCTGCCGGATTCATTTTGTGTTCATGGATCAGCATGTCTATCGCATCCTTCGATAAGAAAGTAAAAATCTTTATCCATTTCTCTGCATCAGCATCACTGGCATTCAACCAGAACTGGTAAAATTGGTAAGGTGTTGTTCGTACGGGATCAAGCCACACATTACCACTTTCTGTTTTACCAAACTTGCCACCATCTGCTTTAGTAATTAATGGGCAGGTAAAAGCAAATGCTTCTCCACCAACTTTTCTCCGGATGAGTTCAGTTCCGGTTACAATATTTCCCCACTGATCACTACCGCCCATTTGCAGTTTACAATTTTTGTTTTGGTAGAGCCAGTAAAAATCATAGCCCTGCACCAACTGGTATGTGAATTCGGTAAAACTCATTCCTGTTTCACCTTCCAGTCTTTTCTTCACACTGTCTTTGCTCATCATGTAGTTGACGGTGATATGTTTTCCTACATCCCGGATAAAATTCAAAAATGTAAAATCTTTAAACCAGTCGTAATTATTCACCATTTCAGCAGCATTCAGCTTTCATGTATCAAAATCCAGGTACTGCATCAATTGTTTTTTCACTCCTTCCTGGTTATGCTTCAATATATCCTCGCTTAGTAGATTTCGTTCTTCGCTTTTTCCACTTGGGTCACCCACCATGCCGGTGGCACCCCCAACAAGTGCATAGGGTTTATGTCCAGCTTTTTGCAAATGAACTAATAGTAAAATGGGAACAAGGCTTCCAATATGGAGACTGTCGGCCGTGGGGTCAAAGCCGATATAAGCAGATGTCATTTCTTTTTGCAGTTGCTCTTCTGTTCCGGGCATGATGTCTTGTACCATTCCCCTCCATCTTAATTCGTCTATCAAATTCATTTCTAAATCAGTGATTTTCAGCAAAAATAAGGCAGAATAAGGTTGGCTGGCCTCAGGGGCAATATTTTTCTAACCAATTCGTTTTCAACAATTAGTCTTTTTGCTCCACAAACCTATGATTTTACAGGCCTAAAGACTAATTTTACCAATCAACCGTACCTATTGAAAGCATAATTTAATCTATTGCTTATTAGAAAATTCAATGAATGAAAACGAACCGCTTATACCTCACCCTATTCACGACTCTTTTTTTCTTTTCCGCCACCGCACAATTCCGAAAGTATTCCAATGAGTTTTTAAACATTGGTGCAGGAGCCAGGGGACTTGCCATGGGCAGTGCCCAGGTGGCATCTGTAAATGATGGCACAGCGGGATACTGGAACCCAGCGGGACTTGTTGGCGTTACAGATTATCCGCAGTTAAACCTGATGCATGCTGAATATTTTGCCGGAATCGGTAAGTATGACTATGTAGGGTTGGCATTACCTACTGCAAATAAAAACCGAACTATCGGAATCACCGGACTGCGTTTTGCCGTTGATGATATCATGAATACGTTGTTTCTCGTGGAGCCAGATGGTTCTCTTAATTATAATAATATACAGGCTTTTTCATCTGCAGATTATGCGTTCATTTTTTCATTCGCACAAAAGCTTAAGGAAACAGAAAATAAGAATGTGCATTTCGGAGTAAATGCAAAAGTCATACACCGTAGTGTTGGCAAGTTTGCCAAAGCATGGGGCTTTGGACTGGATGCTGGATTACAAATATTACGCAACCAATGGCGATTCGGTGTAGCGGCCCGTGATATTACCAGCACTTTTAACGCCTGGTCTTTTACATTTACAGAAAGGGAAAAAGAAGTTTTATACCTTACTAATAATGAAATTCCTGTTAAGTCAACCGAGCTCACCGCACCCCGGCTGGTCTTAGGTGTTGGCCATGAGTTTAAGATAGGAAAAAAATCCAGCTTGCTTGCGGAAGCGAATTTTGATGTAACATTTGACGGCCAACGAAACACAGTAATCAGTTCTGACCCGGTAAGTGTTGATCCAAAACTTGGGCTTGAGTTGAATGTAAACAATGTATTTTTTCTCCGTGGTGGTATTAACAATTTTCAACAGGCTTTATCAGACGGCGATACGGTGAACCAGAAGAAAGTTTGGATTTATCAGCCGAGTGCCGGAGCCGGGTTTAAGATTTCCAATGTGACCGTTGATTATGCTTTTACGAACCTGGCCAACCAATCAAATCCATTATTTACCCATGTTTTTTCTCTGCGATTAAACTTAGTTGGTAATAAAAAAGATAAATAACCGTACCTGTACTCCATAAACTTTGATTCATGAAAAAATTTTTACTTCCGTTGTTGTTCTTTGTAAGCTTGCTGGCACAGTCGCAGGTTTATAATAACGAATGGATTAATTACAGCCGCACTTACTACAAATTTAAAGTAGCCACTACCGGCTTATACAGGATCAGCCAGTCTACCCTTACCTCTATCGGGATTGGTAGTACACCTGCCGAGCAGTTTCAATTATGGAGGAATGGGAAAGAAATTCCATTGTATACTTCAACTCAGGCAGGGCCGCTCGGTGGTGCCGATTATATTGAGTTTTGGGGAGAAATGAATGATGGCAAACCTGACAGCGTTCTATACAAAAATTTAGATTTTCAATTAAATAAAAAGTGGAGTCTTGAGACGGATACTGTTGCCTTTTTTCTTACAGTAAATCCATCCGGGGGTAATGCCAGGTTTGTTCCAACCGCTAATAGTTTGCCAACGGCTATTCCGGTTGAACCTTATTTTATTCATACTGAAGGTTTGTATTATAAAGAAAAATTAAATGCTGGTTATGCAGCAGTTGTTGGCGAATATGTTTATTCCTCAGCTTACGACCAGGGCGAAGGATGGACTTCGTCGGACATTGGCACAAATGCCGTAAGGATAATTCCCTACTTAAATCTTAACCCTTATACTGGTGCCGGGGCTCCCAATCCTGTTTTGAAGATAAATGCAACCGGGAATGCCCTAAATCCAAGAACGCTGGAAATTAAGGCCAATGGCAATATCGTCAGTAACATTAACCTGGATTTCTTTGATTATATAAAAGCAGAAGTTCCCATTAGTCAAGCCGTTGTCAATACAGGGAATGTAAATATTGAAGCTACTAACAGATGCCTTACCTCACCCTCTGATAGAATGGTAATAGCACAAACTGAATTAGTGTATGCCAGGGTATTTAATTTTGGTGGTGCTGATAAGTTTGAATTTACTTTACCTGCAAATGCTACTGGTAATTATCTGGAAATAAGTGGCTTTAATCATAACGGTGTCAACCCGGTTTTATATGATTTTGCAAATGGAAAAAGATATGTTTGTGATATTACAAACCCCTTGTTGGTTAAAGTAGTGTTGGAACCTTCAGCTACACAAAGAAAGTTACTCCTTGTATCACAACATGCATCCGTTCCGCTTGCTGTAACTACATTTCAGCAACGGAACTTTATAAATTATGCCTTGCCAGCAAACCATGGAGATTATTTGATTATCAGTCACCCTGCGATGACGGCGGGAGCAGCGGGCAGTAATCCTGTAAATGATTATAAGAATTACCGCAGGTCAGCAGCAGGAGGAAGCCATACAGCACAAATTTATATGTCAGATGAACTGATAGACCAGTTTGCATTTGGAATTAAAAAAAATCCTCTGGGACTTCGCAATTTTATCCGATGGGCCAGGAATACATATTCTGTTCCGATCAGTAATGTGCTGCTGATTGGAAAAGGATTAAGCTATCCTCAATACAGAGCCTTTGAAAGTTATCCTGATGTTGAAAAGCTTGCTTTTGTTCCGACTTTTGGTTGGCCGGGATCAGATCAACTCTTGGCAGCAGACCCGGGCCCTGATCAAATACCAAAAGTGCCTATTGGCCGTATATCTGCTATAACACCAGCAGAAGTTGCAATATATCTGACGAAAGTAATTCAGTATGAACAGGCACAGCAGTTATCATCGCCTTTCATCAGCGACAGGGCATGGCTTAAAAATGTAGTCCATGTAATTGGTGCAAGTGAAGAAAGCCTTGGGGCTATCCTGACAAATGACATGAACAGGTATACACAAATTATTTCTGATACATTATATGGCGCAAATGTGAATACCTTCAGTAAAGTTTCTGCAGCTCCGGTAGAACAGGCTAGTAGTACGAGGTTGCAAAACCTGTTTCAGGAAGGTATTGGCTTAATGACTTATTTCGGTCACTCTTCTGCCACCACATTAGAATTCAATCTCGATAATCCGGATCAGTACAATAATGGTGGTAAGTACCCGGTTACAATAGTGATGGGTTGTAATGCCGGTAATTTTTTCAATTATAATACCCTTCGTTTTATAACAAAAGAGACATTGTCTGAAAAATTTGTGTTAGCAGACCAAAGGGGCTCAATAGCCTTTATTGCAAGCACCCATTTTGGTATTGTACACTACCTTGATATTCTTAATACCAGGACTTATAATGCTGCCTCAGTTTCAAAGTATGGAAAATCAATTGGCGAAATATTAATTGAATCCTTTTCACAGGTCTTCAACCTTACAACACAAAATGATTATTATGCGAGATTCCATTGCGAACAAACAACTATTCATGGAGACCCTTCCATTAAGTTAGATGGCTCGACCAACAAGCCCGACTATGTGATTGAAGACCCGTTGGTAAAAGTTAGCCCTTCGTTTATTTCTGTAGCAGAAACAAATTTTAAAGTGGATGCCAAGTTCATGAATATTGGAAAGGCTATTAACAGAAATATTGTTGTGGAAGTAAAAAGAACTTATCCAAACCTGACTACAGAAGTTATTCGAAGGGATACAATTCCCGGTATACGTTATATAGACTCACTCTCTTATACAATTGATATAGTACCCACAAGAGACAAGGGATTAAATAAAATCTCTATTTGCATTGATGCTGATAATGTGGTGGACGAACTATATGAAAGCAATAATTGTATCACTAAGGATGTTTTTGTTTACGAAGATGAAGCAAGACCAGTTTACCCTTACACATTCGCAATTGTAAACAGGCAGGATATTAAGTTAATGGCCTCCACTGCTAATCCTTTTACCGGGATGAAACAGTACACTATGGAAATGGATACAACAGAATTTTTTAATTCTCCGGCTAAAGTTATCCGTACAATAAATTCTTCCGGAGGTTTATTGGAGTTTGCTCCGGGTATTACATTCACCGACAGCACTGTTTATTATTGGAGAGTAGCACCGGTGCCTTCCAGCGGTCAGCCTGTTTGGAATAAATCCTCATTTGTGTACCTGAATCCTGCTGGGCCCAATGCAAGTGACTATGGTTTTAACCAATCCCATTTTTATCAGCAGACAAAATCAACATATGAAAGGGTAATACTTGATTCGGCCAGCCGCTCATTAAAATATGGGCAGGTAACAAATAACCTATTTGTCAGACAAGGTACATGGATTACCAGCGGTGCAGTACAGGAAGGAGCATTATCTATTGCCGTAAACGGAATTGCATCTATTCGTTTATGTTGCTGGTATTCGTCACTCGTAATTAATGTTTTTGATCCGATTTCATTTAAGCCTTGGCAAAATCAAACACTACAAGGAGATAACTATCCCATCAGCCTTGGTCTGGGGTTATATGAAAGTACCGCTAACACTTGTCGCGGTGATGTAAGGCCCTTTACTTTTGAATACAGGTACACCGACACAGCAGGCAGGAGAAAAATTATGAATTTTTTGAATAATATTATACCAACTGGACATTATGTGGCAGTTCGTAATTTCTCTCTTAACTCTATCTATGGTTTCCCTGAAGCCTTTGTTGATGTATGGAAAAATGATACTACATATTACGGGCCGGGTAATTCATTGTATCACTTGTTAAAGAATAATGGGTTATCTGCCATGGATTCTTTTTACAGAACAAGACCTTTTGCACTTGTATATAAAAAGGGAGATGCTTCATTCACGCCAAAATGGATTATGGGAGAAGGAATGTTTGATAACCCAACATTATCAGTGGATTGCCCAACTACTGATACAGTTGGATATGTTACCTCACCTCTGTTTGGACCTGCGAGACAATGGAAGCAATTGAAATGGAGAGGAGCTGGTGATGTAACTGGTGATATCGCCACTGTAAATGTGATAGGTATTCAGAATAATGGTACGGAGGATGTTTTATTTACTGGTATCACAACTGCTCAGCAAAATTTTGATGTGTCTTCTATTAATGCAGGAGTTTATCCTTATGTAAAACTTCAAATGAAGACTACCGATTCCATAAATCACACACCTTACCAGCTTCGTTACTGGAGGATAACGTATACACCTGTTCCGGAAGGTGCAATAGCCCCGAATATTTACCTGAAAGTAAAAGATACATTGGAAGTAGGTGAACCACTCGACTATAAGGTCGCTTTCAAAAATATAAGTGATGTTGCGTTTGATAGCCTGAAAGTCAAAATGGTTATTACGGACAGAAATAATGTGCCACATATTATTCCAATACCAAGACGCAGACCTTTATTAGTAAATGATACCCTGCAACTGGGGGCATTGGTTAATACAGGCACTATTCCCGGTGCCAATACGGTGTACCTGGAAGCAAACCCTGATGATGACCAGTTGGAACAGTATCATTTCAACAATTTTGCTTACCGGAGCTTGTATGTAAAGCCGGATAGCCTGAATCCTTTACTGGATGTAACTTTCGATGGAGTGCATATTCTTAACAGGGATATTGTTTCATCTAAACCAGATATTCTTATTAAGCTGAAGGATGAGGCTAAATGGATGATTTTAGATGACACCTCTTTGCTTACATTGAATATTCGTTATCCGAACGGAAGCCTCCGCAGGTATTTTTTTAATAACGATACATTACAATTTAACCCCGCAGGGCATGCTCCAAATTCTGACAATACTGCTACTATTAACTTCAAACCTTACTTCCCGGAAGATGGGGAATATGAAATGATAGTTACTGGTAAAGACAGAAGCAATAATACTGTGGGTAATGGAAATAATATTGAATACAGGGTGCTTTTTGAAGTTATCAATAAGCCGATGATTTCAAACATGCTTAACTATCCAAATCCATTCACCACATCGACTGCCTTTGTATTTACGGTAACCGGAAGTGAAGTGCCCCAGAATATTAAGATAGAAGTCATGACGATTACCGGTAAGATTGTCCGTGAGATCACTAAGGATGAATTGGGGCCATTGCATATAGGACGTAATATCACGGAGTTTAAATGGGACGGAACCGATCAGTTCGGTCAAAAGTTAGCCAATGGTGTTTACTTGTATCGTGTGGTGACTAATCTTAATGGTAAAGCCCTGGACAAGTATAAAGGCCCGGATGATAAAACCGACAAGTTCTTTAATAAAGGGTATGGAAAAATGTACCTGATGCGATAGATAAAATATTCCTGAATACGAAAAGTCCTGCCCACGCAGGACTTTTTTTTACGATATAGATAAGCGATTTTTGCCACTTATGCAATCAGTAAAACGGTGGGTGAAAAAACATTTTGGGTCGTTTATTTTCAGGCGACTGAAATCTTCTGCCCGGAAAGAAGAACTGGAAGATTGGTTAACCCGATTGAACCAAAGCCCTTTACCAGTGCTTTCTGATGCATCATACAACGTATTTACTTATCATGGGGAGGATGGAATTCTTTTATACCTGCTGAGCCAGTTGCAGGACTTTCCCAAAACCTTTGTTGATATCGGAGCAGGGGATTGTATAAAAGGGAATTTTTCTACACTGGTAGTTCATTACGGATGGGAAGGAGTTTTTATTGATCAAAATCAGCAACAGCTTGAAGTAGGCCGTCATTTTTACAAATGGAAAACCCGGAAAGGATTATTTTTAAAGTTCTTACCCGCAACGGTTACAAAAGATAATGTCAATAACTTAATCCGGGAGACAGGAATGAATGGTAAAATCGGGATGTTGTCAATTGATATTGATGGAAATGATTACTGGATTTGGGATGCAATAGATGTAATACAACCCCAGATAGTAATTATTGAAGCTAAAGTGGAGTTTGGTAATAAAAGTATTACAGTCCCGTATGGAACTGCTAACCACCATACTGTTGATGAAATGTTTAACGGTGCTTCTGTGGAAGCTTTACGCAAACTGGGAGTTAAAAAAGGTTATAAGCTAGCCGGTGCCAACAAACAAGGATATAACTTGTTTTTTGTAAGGAGAGACGCCGGCAATATCCCCGAAACGACAGCGGAACTGGTATTAAATAACTCTGAAACCAAAAAATCTTTTTACCCTGAATCCTTTTTTTCGAATCATAAATTTAAATCTATATAATAAGACATAAATGGCGAAGATTGGCATCAACATAGCAACCGGAAGTTTGCAACAGCCCGAAATGATTGTTGGAATTGATTTGGGTACCACTAACAGCCTGGTAGCTATTATTCATCCTGACACAAAAAAACCTGTTGTACTAAAGGAGCATGATGGTGCGGCGCTGGTTCCATCTATCATACATTTTGGTAATCGTGGTGCCATTACTGTCGGTGATAAGGCAAAAGAATTTCTTATTGCACAACCACATAATACCATCTTCTCTGTAAAAAGATTGATGGGTAAATCTTATGGAGATGTAAAAGATCAGTCTTCTTTCTTTACATATAAAGTTATTGATGACAATACTGAAAGTCTTGTAAAGATTCAGGCCGGCGATAAGTTTTATTCACCGGTTGAATTATCCTCCTTTATCTTAAAAGAATTAAAAACCAGGGCAGAGCACATTTTGAAAACCCCTGTAACAAAAGCAGTAATCACTGTTCCTGCGTATTTTAATGATGCACAGCGACAGGCGACAAGAGATGCCGGGAAATTGGCCGGTTTGGATGTATTGAGAATAGTGAATGAGCCAACGGCAGCCAGTCTTGCTTATGGTATGGGTATGAGTAAAGAAGAAACCAAAATCGTAGCTGTTTATGATTTGGGAGGAGGCACATTTGATATTTCTATTCTCCGCATCAGCAATGGCATTTTTGAAGTATTGTCAACCAATGGTGATACATACCTCGGCGGTGATGATTTTGACAGGGTTATTTCAACCTACTGGACGGATTCACTGGGGTTAACAGAAGAGGAATTAAATAATAATAAAAGCCTGATGCAGGAGTTTCGTTTACAGGCAGAGGAAGCAAAAAAACACCTTAGCAATAAAGATTCTTTTAGCTGTAAAATCGCTGATTATGAAATGCAGTTGACAAAGTCTGAATTTGAACGATTAATAAAACCATTTGTAGAGAAAACAATACAGTGTTGTAAAAATGCTTTATTGGACGCAGGTGTGAATAAGGACGAAATTGATGAAGTAATAATGGTAGGGGGCTCCACAAGAGTGCCGGCTGTTAAAAAAGCAGTCAGTGAATCGTTTAATAAAAAATTGCATGACTCGTTGAGCCCGGATGAAGTCGTGGCATTGGGAGCTCACGTGCAGGCTGATATATTAGCCGGGAACAATAAAGATTTTTTGCTCCTGGATATTACACCCCTTTCACTTGGTATTGAAACGATGGGCGGTTTAATGGATGTTTTGATTCCCCGTAATTCCAAAATCCCTTCTAAAGTGGGTCGTCAGTATACTACACAAAAAGATGGGCAGGGCAGTATGCGAATTTCAGTTTACCAGGGAGAAAGAGATTTAGTAAAGGATAATCGTAAGTTGGCAGAGTTCAGCCTTATTGGGATTCCCGGTATGCCTTCAGGTATGCCAAAAGTTGAAGTCTCTTTTTTGGTAAATGCTGACGGTATTTTAGTGGTGAAAGCAAAAGAACTTCGTAGTGGTGTTGAACAAAGCATTGAAGTGAAACCTCAATATGGCCTCACGGATGACGAAGTAGAGAAAATGTTGTTGGATTCTATAACACATGCAAAAGAGGATATACAAACAAGGGCACTAGTGGAAGCACAAACAGAAGCAAAACAAATAATTGAAACAACCTCTCAGTTTATTAGTAAGAATAAGAATTTTTTAACTGTAGAAGAATTGACTGAAACAATGTCTGCTATAAATAAACTGACTGAATTGATGGATAAAGGGAATAAGGATGAAATCCAAGGACATATCGAGAAGCTAAATGAAATTTCAAGGCCTTATGCAGAACGATTGATGGATGAAGCTATTAGTACCGCAATGAAAGGCAAAAAAATTTGATGCTATTGGTTGATTAGCGAATCTGTCGAAAAGAGTTTATAGTTTGAAGTTTCTTTTAGCAGTAATGCACTATTATTTCTATTCGCTGCCGCATTTTCCAAACTATCTTTCTTGTTGAAAAGGAAAATTATTTTTCTTCCAGCCCAACTGCTATCCGTTTTGCCTTTTGTAATGAAGTTGTCAAAAGATTCTTTCTTTTCTTTATAGAAGGGAGTAGTGTAAGGGTTGGATATCCAGGGATATGCTTTACTATACACAGCACTTAGAAGTGATACGTCAAAGTCGCTACTGATGAAAAGAGTTTTATTGTCTCCTTTATCTTTTATGACACCAAGAATTTCTTTTTGTTCGGGCGAAATATACATTACGGATTTTGTCTTGTCGGTAAATCGTATGTAATTGGTGATCCAAAGAAAATTATCAGAAAGAAACAAGCATACAAATATTCCAAGAATTAGCTTCCCTCTTTTTATTTTATTTAAATAATCAAAGATTGGGCGTATAGCCGGTAAGCCAAGAAGGAAGAAACCGGTCCAGTCATAACCTCTTGTAAAGTGAATGGGCTGCCGTGGTTTCATAAACAATTCATGATTTACTAATAGCAACACCACAATTAACCAACATAAGAAAAATCGGTTATGACTGTTTTGAAAGAATAGTTTTGGTTTGCTGAATTTGAAAATACTTAGAAAAGCCAGCGGGGCCACAATCGCATAGGCCGGAATCATACTAAAGAAACGAAGCCTCCAGTTAACAGAAAATTGTTCACTCACCGATTTATGATCAGGAAACTGGTTGAGGTAATACAAATAATAAAAGATGTGGAAAACCATGATAAGACCCGAACCAATTGCAAAATACCAGGGAATGGTTTTATTCTTTACAACCAGTTTCTCAATAAACAGCCATGCGCCAAGAATGCTTAACAATTCAATACCGGTGAACGGATGTGAAATAGATAAAATAAAAATGCTTAACAAGGCGGCTTTCCATTTCTTTTTTAAAACCATTAAAATGGAAAGAAGAAAAAGGAAATGATAGAATGCTTCACAAGTAATAAAAAAAGACCGGCCGAGATTCAAACCCCACCAACCCCGGCCCGGGTCAAGAAAAAACATTCTATCAAATAAATCCTGCCCATCAGGTGGCCGCATAAAATGAACAGGGATACCGGATAATGCAAGCAATCCACCGCCCCATGCAAAAAGTATTATGCCAAGGGTACGATATTTTCCTTCCGACACTAATACATCATAAATTTCAATAATGAGACGGAAGCATAGTAATGAAAACAAGATAACAAAGATGATCATTAGGAACCCCGCTGAAATTCCGGTTTTCATCATGAGTGCAAGTAAGATACTTTGTGTTTGAAAGTAAATAGGTGAGTAATTGCCAGAGTCATTGAATGGATTGGTATAAAACAAATGCAGCTTATCTGCATCAGCATATTGTCGTGCATAAGAAAGATACAAGGCATTGTCCTCCATTATCAATCCCGTCGGTATATAGTCACGGTTATAATTAAACAAATACCCCGCAAAGAAAGCAAGTACAGGAATGGTAAGTCCAGCTGCAAACAACCAATTATTTCCTTTTTTCTTTATCATTGCCTTCTTGATTTAACGGCTCTTAAAATAAAGAATAAAACAACGATAAAGATGGCCACTAATGATAAACAGATGGCAGCAATCACTTTTGGTGGTTTGTAAACAAACTCAACCTTGCTTTCTCCGGCAGGAACCAGCACACCCATAAAAGCGACGTTCATTTTTAATAAAGGAGCAACTGCCTCATTTACTTTTACTTTCCAGTTGTGATTGTATTGCTGAAATATACTAACCACTGAAGGTGATGATGAATTTACGTTGAACGAAAATGAATTTGGACTAAAACTCGTCAGCTTGATAGCAGCTCCATCTGTTTGTGAAGTAATACCAGGCTTGGATAATTTATCTGACCAGATAGAAAATCTTTTATTACTTAGTATCGAATCGGGTGTTTTATCCAGCAGCGTATCATTTATCCATGCAAACGGGTAGTTCGCCATTGCCACACCCAACTTGTTATTCAAATAAAAAGTCTCATAATCTTTGTTGAGAGTGGGAGTAATTACATGGTCTTGTACAGTGATTCTTTTATTGTAAAAATTAGCATAGCCATAAATATGTATATCTGTTGAATCAGAAATCACACCTGCTTCAACCGGTGAATTAATATCTGGCATAGGATAGCCATCAGGAAAGGACTGGACGTATTGATTAACTGCACTTGTTTTAATCTGTGAAATAAAATTGAAGGGTAAGGCTATCCAGCAAAAGACCACAGAGTTCAATGCAAAGAGACCCCCAACTATTTTTCTCTTTATGATTTTCTTTCTTAACTGATACAAAATTAAAATGATAAAAAGAATTTGTGCAAGACATTGAATCAGCAGAAAGGAGGTAAAAGCAAATGCATCAAGAAAGGCTTTTGGTTGCTTTATACTTTTTAATGCAACAGCGATATTTTGTCGCACCTCACTTTGTGCCAGAAAATAAATAGCAATAAACCCAAGACAAGCACCAATAACATACAAAAGCAGCATCATTTTTTTCTTGATCTCATCTCTGCCTGATTGAATTAGTTGCTCCGCATAAAAAGCAGCCAGCAGAATTATTCCAATCGAAGTAAACAGTCTGATATTGCCAGGATGCCGAAACGTATTGAACAGCGGCAATACGGAATAACACAATTTATGAATTGGTGTTACTGACCCAAGACTTAATAAAAAAGAAAATATTGTAATACCGAGAAATAATTTTTGCCATTTGCTATACTTTCCCAGGAATGACAAACAAAAAAGCAAAAATACAAACAAGCCTACATAGCTGTTCCGCATACTTGTATCTGTATCCAGCCATTCATGATCCTTACTCACCGTATTGGGTAAAACAAATGAAATGGATGAAAATGGTGTAAAAGGATTTTCAGCAGCTTTCGACACCGTAATACCCGAGCCTCTTGAATAATAGGGTAAAAATTCCCAGTAAGATATTATAGCGGGGCTACAAATACAGAGAAACACAAGCACGGCTAATGAGAGTAAACTGAATGTTTTGAGATTAACCGGCGATGGTTTATTGTTGAAATGAGTTATTGCTGCAAATATCAGAATAACAAGAATAATGTAGCTTGTATAAATAAAAAAAGTTGGATAACCACACAGAAACAACATGCAAAGACTGAGGCTGAATGATAACGAGGTTTTCCAATTTGAATTTTCTAAAAATCTTTTCAGATATTTAAAAACAAAAGGAATAAATGCAGCACTGGAAATCCATGGAATAACAGATGCGCTACCGGTAATGAAACCACAACTCATATAACTGATACCACCAAGAATGCAAATAAGAGGGCTCAATGAAAATGATTTCAATAAGCTATACATACCAATTGCTGCAAGAACAAGATATATTAGTACCTCAAATTCCAGCACCGACATATTATATTTTGTAATAGAAGAAATGGTTAGCACAATGGGATTCCATGTCATGCCTTGCATATCTGCATGTATAGGAAAGCCTGTGTATAAATAAGGATTCCAGAAAGGGAAATAGCCGTGTTGTATGGATTCGCTTAAGTGATAACGAAAAGGAAGGTATTGAACCAGTGAATCATTCTTCAGGCTGAAAATAAAAAAAGATATAGGCAGGTAAGCAATAACAGTTACAATGATAAGCAGGGCAATATCAGTAACGGTATTTTTGTTTTTTATAAATACACCGGTCTGCATATCTATTGGCCGGCGTTTTTCAGCTGACCATATTTATTGCTGATGATATAAAGAGGCCGTTTGCGGCTTTCATTATAAATACGAAGAAGATATTCCCCCAGTATTCTTACCGTTACTAATTGAACACCGCCAAAAAATAAAATTACAATGATAAGAGTAGTGAAACCGGCAGGTACTTGTCCCCATACAAATCTTTTTGTAATAATATATCCTGCATATGCAATACTGGCCATAATAATGATAAGACCAAGCTTGCCTAAAAATTTAATTGGGAAATCACTGAAGCTGAACATGCCATCATACGCAAGTTTCATCAGTTTACGGGTAGAATATTTTGGCTGACCACTAAATCGTTCATTTCTTTCACAGTCAACACCTACCTGGTTGAAGCCAACCCATGAACGGATGCCACGAATAAACAAACTATGTTCCGGCATGGATAGCATTTCATCCACCACTTTTTTCTTCATCAGGCAGAAGTCACCACTATCAAGTGGAACTTTTACTCCAAATACATTTTTCAGTAACCTATAAAAGCCCCTGTAGGCGGTCCTTTTAAAAAAATTTTCTTTTCTTTTAGTACGAACAGCATACAGAATATCAACTGTTGGAGAAAGCTGTGCTATGAATTTTTGAAAATTTGCGGGATCATCCTGCAAGTCGCCATCCATTATGCCGATATGATCTCCTTGAGCATAATTCAATCCGGCCCAGATAGCTGGTTGATGACCAAAATTTTTTGAAAGGCTTATTATTTTCCAGCGGCGATCTTTTTCATGAATGCTGACTAGTTTATTCAACGTGTTGTCATTCGATCCGTCATTTACACAAATAACCTCCCAGTCGGTTGTAATAGCATTTAATGCTGCGGATGTCTGATTGTATAATTCGTCAATCAGTTCTTCTTCATTCAATACAGGTATAACAATGCTGATCATCATAAGCAATAAATGCGGCTAATTTGCTATAAAGCTATCAGTTTTGGGGCAAATGTCAAACAATCCTTACGATTCGAACGTCTTACCTTCTTTTGTAAGGATGATAAACATTTGAGATGTCTTTGCAAAAGGTCGGCGTAGAAAATCAAATATGGCGAATAGTGCACTTACCGGTGCAAATGACCAATGAAAGATTAGGGGCTTCGTTGCTGAAACATGAACAATTTTTCTGCGATACCAGGCAGCAATGATACTGAAAGCCCAGAATGGAGCACCTTGAGTGTACATCAGTTTTTTAATTTTCAATTCAGTGGACTGCAACAGTAACTGAAAATTTGCAGCTGAAAAAATAACCCAGTGACGGGGGCAATGTAAGCCTCCCCAATACGATTTTTTATACAATCTCGCATCCCAACTATCAGTGTTGGGGGTCTTAATTACAATCATCCCGCCAGGTGCTAATAGGGATTGTGCTTTTTGTAAAATAACTAATGGGTCGGCAACATGTTCTATTAAATTAAGCATCAGAATAAGATGGAAACGTTTATCTGTGGAAAAGGCTTCAATGGGGCCTTCAAAATAGGCATGCCCATTTTCTTCAGCCATGCTTTTAGCCTTTTCATCAATATCTACGATTTGTGTAAACCTGATCCGGTTGTCTGACCTTTTCAGTATATCAGGTATCCAACCTGTACCTCCGCCAATATCTAATATATTTATTTCTTGCGCAGGTAGTTGCTTCAAAATATTTTTGAAAAATCGTTTGTCAAGCCATTCTTTTAACCTTACAACGACACCTTTTGATTTGTTGACAAACGAATAATAATTAGAAGGATAGATCTTTTTTAATTGATCATGGGGCACAGGATGAATGAAAACCGTCTTGCAATTATCACAACCGTAATAGGTAAACTCTTCATCGGTTGAAAAATACTCATAGTCTTTCGCCACACTCCAGGTACTGGTATCTTTCCCTTTGCAAACGGGGCAATATACAGGCATTGAACTCATGGAGCTGCTAATAATTTTCTTAATGTTGTGATGTAGGTTGTTTTGGAATCCTTTATTATCTGTGAGGTCCTTTCGCTTTTTGAAAGAAAATTTTCAATATCCTTTAAACGGGTATAAGAAATTTGCGGATCCCAGTGGTGAATCATATGGCGGGTAAACCCGGCAGAGCCAAAACTGCTGCTAAGAATATGATGAACGAACAACCGGCTTACTTTTCCATGCTGCACTTTGTAAAAATCAGTAGTATGATTGGCCAGTTCATCCCTGTGCTCCAATATTTGCCGGATAGTAGCAAAGAAGGGAAAGAAAATACCAAAACCCAGTATCCAGGCAATCGCAAAGATCCAGTTCGCTGTTAAAAAGGACGTAGCAAGAATCGCAATATGGAAAAGGCTTCCGGCCAAAAGCATGATCCGGCTTTGCTTTTTTTGGTCTTTTGTAAGGATATCATTTGCCTCCTTACGCATCATTGTTCTAAGTAAGTGAATACCGGTAAGAGTTTCAAGAAAAAATAATTTGGTTAGTGCATGAAAATAAGAGACCTCAGCATCCTGTGGCGTTCCTAAATGAAGGTGGTGTTGCCAATGAATCTTACGGTATGCTTTTAACGATAAGCCAAAGGGAAGGCAAAGAAAAAATTCGGCCAGCTTGTCGTTCTTTTTTTTGTCAGGATGAATATTGAAATGTCCTGCTTCATGAATAAAAAGGGCAAGGTAGGCCGCAATGTATCCAATCAAAACACTGCTGACGGGGATGATGATCCACCAATAAGAGTGAAAATGATAATCAAGAATAATAACAGATGCAGTAATAAGGAAAAGTGCAAAATATCCCTTTAAAATATCATAGGCAACTGTCCGGTAATGGGGTTGTAAAGAATTTCTGAATACAGTATAGCTGGTGCCGTTATTATCCGCCACTTCATCAAACTCTATTCCTTCGAGATTATTCAGCATAGTATGTTGCAAAACTATGTATAAGCGATGAAAAGAAAACCGGGATATCAGACTGATTTTTTCCAGGTAGCGATAATGGCTTTGCCAAAACTGTGAAAGGATAATTTGTCAGCGATTTTTGAAACAGGTACCAACCATCTGTCCCAAAACAGTACTTGCTTTATGGTCGGGTATTTCTGACGAAGTAATACTTTGTTCAATAAGGCGGCGAAATATCCAGCGGAGTCATAATACCTGTTACTTACAATTTGTAATGCCGGGCCTGTAATTTTTTTCAGCATTCTTTTATTATACCGCCGGTAGTGGCCAATAGCTTTATCAAGAGGATTATAGAGAAACTGAAAAGCAGGAGATAATACTATTATATGCCCACCGGGATTTAATAGTGCTGCCGCTTTATTCATTTCTGCTGCATCAGCTTCTATATGTTCCAACACATCTATATAGATAATGGTATCAAAAGTTTCAGTAAGATGATCAATTGTTCCGGCTTGAAGTTGGGTGTTAATCGGAAATTCTTTGCCTTCTATTTTCTTTTTTAAGCTATTACTCATCTGCTCATCGGGTTCAAGCATTAACCATTTGCTGGCAGTTCCATCATTCAGCAGAAGAGTAGTAGCACCAATTCCGGCACCAACTTCCAGTACATTGCCTTTTATAAAGGGTTTTATTTGCCGGCTAAAATATTTTTTCCAATTTTTTGCATGCTGAAACAGCTCCAACTCATCTCCCTGGTATTTAAAAGACTCGGTCATTTACTGGATGGATTCAATGGTGCCTGTATAATCTCTATAATGGTGTGCCGGAATAAATTTTCTTTGTGATTGGGAGGAGAGGTATAGGAATATGGTAAATAACGAAAGTAGAAAACTTTGCAACAAGATTATTAGCATAGCAGAAGCAACAGTGGAGGTCCAACCAGGAATAGCCATATCTGTAAATGTTCTTATACCCAGTAATGCAAGAATAGCCAGCAATGAAATGCCGATGAGAAGTAAGGAGAAAATTAACAACCGGCTGGCAATTACTTCAATAAATACTGCGATGGCACCAAGACCATGCATTAGTAAGGAGAGAAAATTCATTTTCGATTTACCCGCATATCGCTTTCCCCGATTTGTAATGACCGCTAAATAAGGCAACTCCGTTTTCATGATACCACCTGCAATATGATTCCAGATTTCGCTGTAATAGACGGCTTTGTCTAATAGAGGTTTGGGCATTAATAAGAAGTTGCCAAAAGAAATTTTTCGGCCGGTAAGAATTCTGAATGCAAATTTGTAAAGCCGGTAAAATAAACGAAAGCCTGTTCCTTCCTGTCTGGATTTACGTTGTGCAAAAATAATTTTACCCGGATTGTTTATTGAATTACGAAGTAAAGCAGCAACATCCGTAGGCCTGTCTTCCCCGTCACTATCCATTACCAGCACTTTGTCACAGGAAAGATTTTCTTTTATGTATGCCAATCCAATAGCAATAGCTTTTTGGTGACCGATATTTCGCTGAAGGTGTAATATTTGAATGGTGAAAGATGTCTGGGGTAGGATTGTTAAGTTATCAGTAGAGCCGTCATCCACTATCAGAACAGAAAATTTTGAATTACCGAATTTCTTAAGTGACTCTGCCAGTTCAGTAAGCAACATATTCAATGATTCGCCATCATTAAAAACGGGGGTCAGTATGATAATTTGTTCAGCCATAACTGTTGGGCTAAAGATACAATCAAAAAAATGATAATGAAATGCCGCTATCTTTATACTAACTTATCCTTGAGCTTTAGAAAACGTTTTTCGTAATACTGGTAACTCAACCAGCTTATTCCTACGGCAGCTAATGTAGCGATCACAGATACTGTAAATTGAAGCGAAGAGCCACTCGCAAATTTTGATACCCGTGAAAATAAATAGGGGCCGAGCAAAATATAAACAGGCCAGTGAAAAATATAGAAGCCATATGATATCTTACCAAAGAATTTTAGTAAGGAGATATTAAATACGAAGTTGATCAGTTTTGTTTTTCCGGTAACAGCTTCATTGATCAGCAGCCCAAACATCATTGCAAAAGTTGTATAGCCTGCTAAAGCCAGGTAGGGGAAACTGAAATTATACCTGCGGTTGATAAAGAAAAATGCAAAATTCAATGCTGCGAAAAATAGGACAATTAAAGAAGTGTATCGGCTCAAAAACCCTTTGTTTATTCTTAATAATAGTGCAACCATGCATCCAATACATATTCCATCAATACGGGTGAAAGTATAGAGATTAAAATAAGCAAGATCCGCCACCTGGTTTGTCCATATCCATAGTCGAAGACCAAGTACTGCAACAAGCAACAAAGAGATAAATAATAAAAGGTGTTTTGGTTTTCTGATAACCAGAATAACAAGCGGCCACAATAAATAAAACTGCTCCTCTACGGCTAATGACCAAAGATGATTCAAAGTATTTGTTTGATCAGGGTTTTTAAAAATGTAAAGCCAGTTCTGCAAATAAGTCCAGAGCCATACCTGGTTGTCGGTGTAATACTTTATATCAAATGCTATGTTTAATTGTGGTATGATTAACAAAAAAAGAATAAGGCATAAATAATAAAGAGGGAAAATGCGAAGTACTCTTCGCATATAAAATTTTTTGAGATAATCCTTTTGATGAAGTGTTTTTAATAGTATGTCGGTGATAAGAAAACCGGAGAGAACGAAGAAAAGATCAACCCCCAGCCAGCCGAAGAAAAAAACATTAATAAAGCCAAAATTATGGTATACAACAACGAGGAGAATCGCCAATCCCCTTAAGCCATCCAGGGCAGGATAATGTAACCTGTTAGGATTTTCAGGGTTCATCAGCAGTTAAAGGGGTTAGTTATTTCCTATAAAGATAGTGTTCTGAGCAGATACTTGCCGATGATGTCAAACTCAAGGTTTACACTATCGCCTTCTTGCAATTCTTTTATGCTCGTATGGTCATATGTATATGGAATAATAGCAACCCTGAAACTTTTCCGTTTTACATCAAACGCTGTTAGGCTAATGCCATTCACACAAATAGACCCTTTTTCTATAACTAACCCGGCAAATTCTTTTGGAAACCGGAACTCAAACTCCCAACTCCCTTTTTTTTCTTTTCTTTTGGTACATATCCCCGTTGCATCAACATGGCCTTGCACAATATGCCCGTCAAGCCGGCCATTTAACTGCAGGCATTGTTCCAGGTTGATGAGATTACTTTCTTTCCACCCGGCAAGATTAGTTTTTTTCAGCGTTTCGTCTATAGCAGTTACCCGGTGGCTGTTTTCTTTTACTTCCTCAACGGTTAGGCAAACACCATTATGGCTAACACTTTGGTCAGCTTTAAAATGCATTGAAATAGGAGATTTGATCCAAAAAGTTTTGTTGGAACCGTTGAGAATGACCTCTTTAATAATACCAATTGATTCAATTATGCCTGTAAACATGACTGCAAATTAGCAGTTATCCACCTTTTTTGAATAATATCGCTTTTAGAAGGGTAAATTTTAGCCAATTAAACCTTGAATTATTAATTTTTTCCCTCTATCTTTGCCATCCAAAAAAATACCGAAGGAGGTATATAAGTTATGCTAATTATAGATTCAAAAGATTGCGAAAACATTGACAAAGCGTTAAAGAAATACAAGAAGAAATTCGAAAAATCTAAGGTTTTGTTGCAACTCCGGGAACGTCAGGCTTTCATTAAGCCATCAGTAAGGCGCCGTGGACAAGTGTTAAAAGCAATCTATAAGCAGAATCTGGCCAGTGGCAAGATAGAAAGCTAATTTTTTGCCTCTTAATATATTTAAAGGATAGCTGCAAAGTTTAATAGCTTTGTAGCTGTCTTTTTTTATGGCTATACTAACCCATCAATCTGTACAATCTTTTCTTGATTACCTTAAATTCGAAAAAAGGTATTCATTTCATACACTTACTTCCTATCAAACTGATCTCATTGACTTTATTGATTTTCTGGAAACCCAATTTGGCGGTAGTTCTTTAGAAGATGTCAATCATAACTATATCCGCAGTTGGTTGGCCCATTTAAAGGAAAAAGGGCTCAGTTCTAAAACACTAAACAGGAAAATTTCGAGCCTTAAATCCTTCTTTAAATATCATCTAAAAATCGGGTCAATTAATGCCACGCCAATGGCAAAAGTAATCAGCCCAAAGATTGGTAAACGCCTTCCCGTTTTTATGAAAGAAGAAGATACAACGAATTTGATGGAGGGGTTGAATCAATCCACAGAAAATTGGAAGACACTCAATACAAAGATGCTTATAACCATTTTCTATGCTACTGGAATGAGATTAAGTGAACTGATAAATCTTAAAGAAAAACAGGTTGACTTTAGTAACTCCCAGGTTAAAGTGCTGGGAAAAGGAAATAAGGAGCGATTAATACCGGTTAGTAAAGAAATAGTTGAAGCTATTCGACTTTATCTGCAGTTGAAAAGAAGAGAATTTAAAAAGACAGACGATGTATTGCTGGTAACAGACAAAGGGAAAAAAATGTATCCCAAATATGCCTATTTGCTGGTGAATCACATACTCGGAGGAACAAGCACACTTGATAAAAAAAGCCCCCATATACTTCGTCACACCTTTGCCACACATTTAATGAATAGTGGAGCTGATCTCAACGCAGTGAAAGAGTTGCTGGGGCATAGCAGCTTAGCATCCACACAAGTTTATACCCACAATACCATCGAGAAACTAAAAGATGTTCACAAAAATGCACATCCCAAAGCTTGAGTTTTTCAATTTTACACAATAAAAAATAAGAAAATTTTGTTTGGGATGAGAACTCTTTTATACTAACTTGAAGCTGATAAAAGAACCGAATCCTGCGAAAAGCCAAGGCCATAATAAGTTCTTTATTTATTGTTTCACTAAAACATGATGACTATGAACGTAAACATTCAGTCAGTTCATTTTGATGCTGACAGTAAGTTAATCGGGTATGTAACCCGTAAACTGGAAAAGTTAGAAAATTTCAATGACCGTATCATCCGTGTAAATGTATTTCTGAAGCTTGACAATGTAGTTCATGCTATTAAAGACAAGATTGCAGAAATCAGGGTACATGTACCGGGACACAATTTTTTTGTTAAATCAACAAGTAAATCATTTGAACAGTCGTTTGACGATGCACTCGACTCCATGGTAGCGCAAATAAAAAAAAATAAAGAAAGGAAAGCCGCTTAAAAAAATCAGACCCCGCTAAAAAGCGGGGTCTTTTCATTATGAAATAAGCTAATTTTTTAAAATATATTTTTGCTCCCGACAAAATAGTTTTGCCGGCAAAATCTAATGACAATGGGTGGGTATTGACATACTGATGAACTTCTTCTAATAACAACCTAAATTTCCAGCCTCTAAATATCCTATTGAAATAGTTCAAATGTTTTCAATCATTTATTCACAACTGCCTGAAAACAAGCAAAAAATTCTCTATTCAAAATTTTTCCAATTATCAAATTCCCTTACCTTTGCCTCCCCAATAAAAAAGGGTAGTTCTTTGTTGTGCATTATCAAGCCGAAATAGCTCAGTTGGTAGAGCAACTGATTTGTAATCAGTAGGTCGCTGGTTCGACTCCAGTTTTCGGCTCAGGTATAGCGGAACTCCGTTCCATGCTAAGTAAGTTACCGGACAAAGTTCCGGTTTCCGGGGGCAGATGGCCGAGTGGCTAAAGGCGACAGACTGTAAATCTGTTCTCTCACGAGTACGGAGGTTCGAATCCTTCTCTGCCCACTTTATTCCGTCATTGATTTAGCAATGACAGAAAGTTCTTTGTAACCAGATTTAATTCTGGATTGAAATAGTTTACCGGATGTAGTTCTGGTAATAAGCGGAAGTAGCTCATTTGGTAGAGCGGTAGCCTTCCAAGCTTCAGGTGGCCGGTTCGAGCCCGGTCTTCCGCTCATTTCATTAAACTGCCTGCGACGGCAGTGGAAAAGCCGTTGTAGCTCAGTGGTAGAGCACTTCCTTGGTAGGGAAGAGGTCGTGAGNNGGGAAGAGGTCGTGAGTTCGATTCTCACTAACGGCTCTCTTTTCAGGAAGATGAAACTGTCTGAGTTGAGAACATGACCCTGAAGAGCCAATGACAGGCAGCTTCGATACAATAAAGGCTGAAAGTAGAAATACAATCAGCTCTATAATAAAAACAACAATTAGTAAAACACAATTTAAAACCGATAACAATGTCAAAAGAGACCTTTAAGAGGGACAAACCCCACGTAAACATTGGTACGATTGGTCACGTTGACCATGGTAAGACCACATTAACTGCCGCAATTACAGAAGTTCTTTCTAAAAGAGGCCTGGCGACAGCAAAAAAATATGATGATATTGATGGAGCTCCTGAAGAAAAAGAAAGGGGTATCACTATCAATACAGCTCACGTTGAGTATCAGACGGATACTCGTCACTATGCTCACGTTGACTGTCCTGGTCACGCCGACTATGTGAAAAACATGATCACAGGTGCTGCTCAGATGGACGGTGCTATCCTTGTAGTTGCCGCTACTGATGGTCCTATGCCTCAAACAAAAGAACACATTCTGCTGGCCCGCCAGGTAGGTGTACCTAGCATGGTTGTGTTTATGAATAAAGTTGACCTGGTTGATGATCCTGAATTATTAGACCTGGTTGAAATGGAAATCCGTGATGAGCTTACAAAACGTGGCTATGACGGGGACAACACTCCAATCATTAAGGGTTCTGCTACCGGCGCATTAGCTGGTGAAGAAAAATGGGTTGGTGCAATTGCTGAATTGATGGATGCGGTTGATTCTTACATTCCATTGCCGCCTCGCCCTGTTGATCTTCCTTTCCTGATGTCTGTGGAAGATGTATTCTCTATCACAGGTCGTGGTACGGTTGCAACAGGTCGTATCGAAAGAGGTCGTATTAAAGTAGGTGAAGCAGTTGAGATCGTTGGGTTGATGGATACTCCTCTTAACTCAGTTTGTACGGGTGTTGAAATGTTCCGCAAACTGTTAGATGAAGGAGAAGCCGGAGATAATGCAGGTTTACTGCTCCGTGGTATTGAGAAAACTCAAATCCGCCGTGGTATGGTTATCTGTAAGCCAGGTTCTATCACTCCGCATACTGAATTTAAATGTGAAGTGTACGTACTTAGCAAAGATGAAGGTGGACGTCACACGCCATTCTTCCAGAAATACCGTCCTCAATTCTATTTCCGTACAACTGACGTAACTGGAGAAGTAGAACTGAACGCTGGTACTGAAATGGTTATGCCTGGTGATAATACTTCAATGACCGTAAAGCTTATCCAGCCTATCGCAATGGAAAAAGGATTGAAATTTGCGATTCGTGAAGGTGGCCGTACAGTAGGAGCCGGACAGGTTACTGAGATTTTGAAATAATCTTTTATATTTGCATAGTTAAAAGTCATTGGTCATAAGGATTTTCCGAACGACCGGTGACTTTTGATTCTTACGGGCATGGTGCAACGGTAGCATACGGGTCTCCAAAACCTTTGATCTGGGTTCGAATCCTAGTGCCCGTGCAGAGTATTTTGCACATTTTTAAATTTATAAAATGAATAAAATAGGTACTTACTTCCGGGAAAGTTTCAAAGAGCTCACAGAAAAAGTAACCTGGCCTAGCTGGCCTCAGTTGCAGCAATCAACAATGATCGTATTGGCGGCTACCATAGTTATTACATTCGTTGTATTGGGTATGGACTTTGTTGTCGGCAACGGGTTGAAATTTATATACGGCGTTTTGAAATAATATACAATGGAAGCAACAGCTATAACAAATACGGAAAACGTACAACAGGAAACCAAATGGTTTGTGCTGCGGGTGGTAAGCGGTAAAGAAAAAAAGGTGAAAGAATACCTGGATAAGGAAGTATCCCGTGGTGGCTGGGACCAGGTGAAGCAGGTGTTTCTACCGGTAGAAAAGGTATATAAAGTTGCCAATGGCAAGAAGGTGATGCGGGAAAGAAACTATTATCCCGGTTATGTAATGATTGAAATTGCCAATGGAAAACTTACAGACGATCTAAGAGATATCATTAAGAATATTCCCAATGTTATCCATTTCCTCGGCAAAGAAAATCCTATTGCTTTGCGTAAAGCAGAAGTAAATAAGATGCTTGGAAAAATGGATGAAATGGCTGAAGCTGGTGGAGTAAGTATGAGTGAACCATTTATTGTTGGAGAAACAATTAAGATAATTGAAGGTCCTTTCAATGATTTTAATGGGGTAATTGAAGAAGTAACAGACGAAAAGAAGAAATTGAAAGTAACGGTAAAAATATTCGGTCGTTCTACTCCTGTAGAATTGAACTATATGCAGGTAGAAAAGATCAGCTAAATACCGGAATAGATTGTAAAAGAGCCATCTGCAGCATGCCGGTGGCTTTTTTATTGCTGGAAGCAGATACTGAGGCCAATACATGTGTTAATCGGTGTATCGAGCAATAATTCCGTCAAAAAATATCCTGAAAACCTTTGCCCATCCGCTGTTTCCCCCTACCTTTGCCGCCCCAATTAGTTCTTTCGAAAATCCGCATGAAGCGGAAAATGAGAATTTGGGAGACTAAGTAACCCTCGAGGCTAAAGGTCGTTAACACCAAAAAAGATAAAAAATGGCAAAAGAAATCAGCGGCTATGTAAAGCTGCAATGTAAAGGTGGCCAGGCTAACCCCGCACCTCCGATCGGTCCGGCTCTGGGTTCCAAGGGTATTAATATCATGGAATTCTGTAAGCAGTTCAATGCAAGAACGCAGGACAAACAAGGGAAAGTAATTCCCGTATTAATCACCGTTTATACTGACAAGAGTTTTGATTTTGTTCTAAAAACTCCACCCGCAGCTATTCAGCTGATGGAAGCCGCTAAAATTCAAAAGGGTTCCAAAGAAAGCAACCGTGCAAAAGTTGGTAAAGTAAACTGGGAACAGGTAAAGGCAATTGCAGAAGACAAGATGCCCGACCTTAACTGTTTTACCGTAGAAAGTGCCATGAAAATGGTAGCCGGTACTGCACGCAGCATGGGTTTAAATGTTGAAGGTAAAGCCCCATGGGAAAATTAATTAGCGAATCCTAAAACGAATTACAATGGCATTCATCAGTAAAAAAAGAAAAGTTGTAAATCCCAAAGTGGAAAGCAACAAATTATATTCCTTAAAGGAAGCATCTGCATTAGTAAAAAGCATTACTACCTGCAAATTTGATGCTTCGGTGGATCTGCACATCCGTTTGGGTGTTGATCCCAAAAAAGCAGACCAGGCTATCCGTGGTACAGTATCACTTCCTCACGGAACTGGTAAAACAAAAAAAGTATTAGTGCTTTGTCCTGCTGATAAAGAGGCAGAGGCAAAAGCAGCCGGTGCTGACTATGTTGGCCTGGATGAATACGTAACAAAGATCGAAGGTGGATGGGTAGATGTTGATGTTATCATCGCTACTCCTTCTGTAATGCCTAAGATTGGTAAGTTAGGTAAAGTGTTAGGTCCAAGAAACCTGATGCCGAATCCGAAGACAGGAACTGTTACTAACGATGTAGCAAATGCTATCAATGAAGTAAAAGGCGGTAAGATAGCTTTCAAGGTTGATAAAGTAGGTATCATACATGCTTCTATCGGTCGTGTAAGTTTTGCACCAGAAAAAATCGCAGAGAACAGCCTTGAGTTGATCAACGCAATTCTGAAAGCAAAACCTTCCTCCTCTAAAGGGACTTATGTAAGAGGTGTTAGTATGGCCAGCTCTATGAGCCCAGGCATTACTATTGATGCAAAAACATTTGTTCATTAATAACTAAACCGGTCCGCCTCGGCGGATGACAAATAAAAAGTCATGACTAAAGATCAAAAAAACGAAGTGATTGAGTTGCTGAAAGGCAAGTTCTCACAATACAATAATTTCTACGTTACTGATACCGAATCATTAACTGTGGCGCAGGTTGTTAAATTACGCCGTGCATGCTTTGACAAGCAGGTAGAGATGAAAGTGGCTAAAAACACATTGATTAAAAAAGCACTGGAATCTTTGGATGGGGAAAAATATACTGGTGTATATGATTCATTACATAAAGTAACTGCGTTGATGTTTTCGGAGAATCCAAAAGATCCGGCATTAATCATCAGCTCATTCCGTAAGGCAACTAACGGCGAAAGACCTGAGTTAAAGGCCGCTTTTATCAATGGTGATGTTTACACAGGTGACAGCAGCCTCAAAGCTCTTACGCAGATCAAAACTAAGAATGAGCTTATCGGTGAAGTTATCGGCTTGTTGCAGTCTCCTGCTAAAAGAGTGTTGGCTGCTTTATTGCACCATCATGAGCAGAAAGCTGGCAGTGCAGAAGTTGCAGCGGCAGAATAAGTACGCAATACGAAGTTTGAAGTACGTACTTCGTACCTCTTACTTTGTACTTAAATAAAACACCCAGGCCTGAGGGTAAACAAAGGCAATTTTTTTAATAACTCCGCCGGAGTCAAAAACAATGAAGGCGGCAAAAATTTAAATCAAATGGCAGACGTAAAAGCATTAGCAGAAGGCCTTGTAGCCTTAACAGTAAAAGAAGTACAGGAACTGGCTGACTTCTTAAAATCAGAATACGGTATCGAACCAGCAGCAGCAGCAGTAGTTGTAGCAGCAGGTGGCGGCGAAGGCGCAGCAGCTGTTGAAGAAAAAACTGCATTCAACGTTGTGTTGAAGAGCGGTGGTGCTTCTAAACTGAACGTAGTTAAAATCGTAAAAGATTTGACTGGTTTAGGTTTGAAAGAAGCGAAAGACCTGGTTGATGGGGCACCTAAAAATGTAAAAGAAGGTGTTTCTAAAGCAGAAGCTGAAGAAATTGCAGCTAAATTGAAAGAAGCTGGTGCAGATGTTGAGATTGCTTAATTCTTAAATTACAGAATAATAAAACCCTTCGTGACTACGGAGGGTTTTTTATTGTACTGTCACATAAGGTGCTATTTTGTTGTAAATTTCATCGGTTACCGACATTAGTTTTTTGAGGTCTTCAATTTTAGAGAATATCCCATGTTCGTTCCGGTATGCTATGATAGGATTTGCCAAAATATAACGTATGTAGGGGTGTGCTTTTAGTTGGTCCACCGTTGCCGTATTTATATTGATTTTCTTTACAGTGCCATTTTCCAGTTTAAGAAATTGTTTTATTTTTTGAAAAGTAGAATCAGGCAATCCAAAAGTTTCTCCAACCTGGTTAATTGAGTAAAAGCCCCCTAGTTTATCTCTGAAGGTTACAATCCGGAAAGCCAGTTTACTGCCTATGCCTGGTAAGGAAATAAAAGCTGTAGTATCTGCGGTATTAATGTCTATTATTGAATAACGGGACGGGTATGTTTTGGCAGGTTGATTTTCTTTAGCATTATTATCAGTAAAATCTTTAGAGATATTTATTTCACTGGCAGATTCGATTTTTATATACGGTGCTATTCTCTCAAATTCATTGGGGAAAAGACCATAAATGCGTTGTAAATCTTCCGGCTTTCTGAATTTACCACCTTTACTTATATAATTCTGAATGGTTCCAATAGTTTTGTCTCGCAGTCCTAATTTTTGCCATCCTTCCTTTGATAAAGTATTCGGGTCGAAATAAAATAATTCACCTTTGGCTTTGCTTTGAAAATTCCGGGTTGAAGGGTCGTATTGATAAGCTGTACTATTGTCTTCGTTGTAGTTTTGTTGACCGGATTCCGTTTGCTTTTGTTCAATTCTCTTCATAGCTGCTATCCATGCAGTATCCGGCGTCACTGGTGTGGTAATACTCCTGTTTGAAAGGGCTGTAGGTAACAGAAAAATACCTGTGATGATTATAATAATCGTTAGAACAGCAATTCTATCCCTACGGGTAAATGTGAGATAATCCGTAATAAATTCTCTCCACTTCATCACCTGATTTTTATACAAAATACAGTATCAGGCTAACCTGGGAAATGCCCACTTTGTGGTATTTTGGCCGGGTTATTGTGAGCAAACTTTTCTTGGTTAAGAACTATAAATCCCTACCTTTGCCATCCTTTATTTTGGCCAAATATATTTTGACATCCCAAATCATGTGTAAGTAATTGACTTTCATAGGTTTTTATTTCGAAAGGAATGAGAGCCTGTCAGTGATTTGTATGTCCTCAACGTTGTAAAACCGGTTTTACGCATATGTCATCAACTAAAGTGAACTCAAGAGTCGATTTCGGTAAAATCAAGCACCTGGCTGAAACCCCCGATCTTCTTGAAGTACAAATTCAATCGTTTAAAGAGTTTTTCCAGTTAGAAACAACTCCGGACAAGAGAAACGTAGAAGGATTGTTCCGTGTGTTTAAAGACAATTTTCCGATTACGGATACCCGCAACATTTTCGTATTGGAGTTTCTTGACTATTTTATTGATCCGCCCCGTTACACTATTGAAGAGTGTATGGAACGTGGATTGACCTATGCTGTTCCTCTTAAGGCCAAACTTCGGTTGAGCTGTAACGACGAAGAGCATGTGGATTTCCAGACGATTGTTCAGGACGTATTCCTTGGAAACATTCCTTACATGACTCCCCGTGGTACTTTCGTTATCAACGGAGCTGAAAGGGTGGTGGTATCCCAGTTGCATCGTTCTCCCGGCGTATTCTTTGGTCAATCTGTTCACCCGAACGGCACCAAGATTTACTCGGCAAGGGTTATTCCTTTCAAAGGAGCCTGGATGGAGTTTGCAACAGACATCAATAATGTGATGTATGCTTACATCGACCGTAAGAAGAAATTCCCGGTTACCACATTATTACGTTCTATCGGCTACGAAACAGATAAGGACATTCTTGAACTGTTTGGTATGGCTGATGAAGTAAAAACAGACAAGAAAACATTAGGTAAATATATTGGTAAGAGATTGGCTGCCCGTGTACTCCGTACCTGGGTAGAAGATTTTGTTGATGAAGATACCGGTGAAGTAGTTTCTATTGAAAGAAACGAAATCGTAATGGAAAGAGATACCGTGCTGGATGATGAAGCCATCACGACCATCTCAGAAATGGATGTTAAAAGTGTATTTATTCAACGGGAAGATGTAGGTGGTGACTATGCTATTATCTACAATACCCTGAATAAGGATACTTCAAACAGTGAGCTGGAAGCGGTTCAGTTTATCTATCGCCAGCTCCGTGGAGCTGATGCGCCGGATAATGAAACTGCCCGTGGTATCATTGATAAATTATTCTTCAGCGATAAACGTTACGACCTTGGTGAAGTGGGTCGTTATAAAATCAACCGTAAGTTGAATGTTGATTTACCCTTGACGAAGAAGACGCTTACCAGAGAAGATATTATTCTTATCATCAAATATCTTGTTCGCTTAACCAACGGTAAAGCGGAGATAGATGATATTGATCACCTGAGTAACCGTCGTGTACGTACAGTGGGTGAACAATTATATGCTCAGTTCGGTGTTGGTCTTGCCCGTATGGCCCGTACCATCCGTGAGAGAATGAACGTAAGAGATAACGAGGTGTTTACCCCGGTGGATTTGATTAACGCAAGAACATTGTCAAGTGTTATCAATTCATTTTTTGGTACTTCTCAATTGTCTCAGTTCCTTGACCAGACAAATCCATTGTCAGAGATTACTCACAAACGTCGTATCTCAGCACTCGGGCCAGGTGGTTTGAGTCGTGAAAGAGCAGGTTTCGAGGTTCGTGACGTACACTATTCTCATTATGGTCGTTTGTGTACTATTGAAACACCGGAAGGTCCAAACATTGGTTTGATATCTACACTTTGTGTACATGCTAAAATCAATGATATGGGCTTTATCGAAACACCCTATCGTAAAGTGCATGATGCTAAAGTGAGTAAGGAATTAACTTACCTGAGTGCTGAAGAAGAAGATCTGGCAAAAATTGCACAGGCAAATACGCCGCTGGATGAAAAAGGCAACTTTACAGAAGAGAAAATTGTAAGTCGTGAGACTGGTGATTTCCCGATTCTTGATAAAGGGGATGTAGAATTTATGGACGTAGCTCCAAACCAGATTGTTGGTTTGAGTGCTTCCTTAATTCCATTCCTTGAGCATGATGATGCTAACCGTGCATTGATGGGATCAAACATGCAACGTCAGGCTGTTCCATTGTTACGTCCTGATGTGCCTATTGTAGGTACAGGGTTAGAAGCAAAAGCAGCAAGAGATGCAAGAATCCAGATTCATGCAGACGGTAATGGTGTGGTTGAGTTTGTGGATGCCAATGAAATTCATGTTCGTTATGACCGTGATGCCGAAGAGAAACTCGTAAGCTTTGAAGATGATTTGAGGATATACAGACTTACTAAATTCATTAAAACAAACCAGGAAACCTGTATAAACCTGAATCCTGCTGTGAAGAAAGGACAGAAGGTTAAAAAAGGAGATTTCTTAACTGAAGGTTACGCCACACAGAATGGTGAGATAGCGTTAGGCAAAAACCTGAAAGTAGCCTTCATGCCATGGAAAGGTTACAACTTCGAGGATGCAATCGTAATCAGCGAAAGAGTAGTTAAAGAAGATATGTTTACTTCTGTTCACATTTCTGAATATGAACTGGAAGTAAGAGATACCAAGTTGGGTGAAGAAGAGTTGACCCCGGATATTCCTAACGTTTCTGAAGAAGCAACAAAGGATCTGGATGAAAACGGTATCATCAGAATTGGAGCTCAGGTTAAAGAAGGTGACATATTGATTGGTAAGATTACACCTAAAGGTGAATCTGATCCTACACCGGAAGAAAAACTACTCCGTGCCATCTTCGGTGATAAAGCCGGAGATGCAAAAGATGCTTCATTGAAAGCTCCAAATGGAGTAGAAGGTGTGGTTATCGGTAAGAAACTTTTCCAGAGGGCTAAGAAAGATAAGAATGCAAAAGTGAGAGAGAAGGCAATGATGGAGAAGTTGGAAAAAATGCATGAGAAGAATGAAGTTGATTTAATGGAAGTGTTATTGGAAAAACTGACTACACTTTTAGCTAATCATACATCTGCCGGAGTTGGTAATAATTTTGGTGAAATCCAAATTGGTAAAGGCGCCAAGTTCACTGAGAAAAATCTGCGGGGTCTTGATTATGCAAATATCAACCCACTAGGTTGGACTGGTGACAAAAAAGTGGATGACCAGATTAATACACTCTTACACAATTATAATATCAAATTCAACGAAGAATTAGGTCGTTATAAAAGAGAGAAATTCAACATCAGCATTGGTGATGAATTACCTGCTGGTGTATTGAAGCTGGCTAAAGTATATCTCGCTGTTAAGCGTAAGCTTAAAGTGGGTGATAAAATGGCGGGCCGTCACGGTAACAAAGGTATCGTTGCAAAAATTGTTCGTCATGAAGATATGCCGTTCCTGGAAGATGGAACGCCGGTGGATATCGTCTTGAATCCATTGGGTGTACCAAGTCGTATGAACCTTGGTCAGATTTATGAAACAATCCTTGGATGGACTGGTGAGAAATTAGGATTGAAATTCGCAACCCCAATCTTTGATGGCGCAACCGTAGATGAAATTGCCGGATATTGTAAGCAAGCGGATATACCAATGTATGGTCACACATATTTGTATGATGGTGAAACCGGTGAACGTTTCCACCAGAAAGCAACCGTTGGTATTATCTATGTNNTCTATGTTATCAAATTGCACCACATGGTGGATGATAAAATGCATGCCCGTTCAATCGGACCATACAGCCTGATCACACAGCAACCGTTGGGTGGTAAAGCACAGTTCGGTGGGCAGCGTTTTGGTGAGATGGAGGTTTGGGCATTGGAAGCTTATGGTGCATCAAACATTCTCCAGGAATTATTGACTATTAAGTCGGACGACATTATTGGCCGTGCCAAAACTTATGAGTCAATCGTAAAAGGAGAGAATGTACCAAGAGCCGGAGTACCCGAATCATTCAATGTATTGGTACATGAATTGAGAGGCTTGGGTCTGGATCTGAAGTTCGAGTAAGTGAATAGTGAATTGTCAATAGTGAATATCTGAAGTTTTGGATTTGTTTACTACTCACCATTCACTATTTACCACTAACAAAATTTTAAAAAGAAACTAGAAACAATAATTGGCTATGAAAAAAGAGAATCGTCCCAAAGCGGCTTTTTCAAAAATAACCATCGGTCTTGCTTCTCCGGATACTATCCTGGAAAGAAGCTATGGCGAAATATTAAAGCCCGAAACGATCAACTATCGTACCTACAAACCTGAAAGAGATGGTTTGTTCTGCGAAAGAATTTTTGGCCCGGTAAAAGACTATGAATGTGCTTGCGGTAAATACAAACGTATCCGTTATAAAGGAATTGTTTGCGACCGTTGCGGTGTGGAAGTAACCGAGAAAAAAGTTCGTCGTGAAAGAATGGGACACATCAAATTGGTGGTGCCTGTTGTTCATATCTGGTACTTCAAATCGTTGCCAAATAAAATTGGTTACCTGTTAGGGATGAGTTCAAAAAAACTGGAAACGATCATTTATTATGAACGTTTTGTAGTAATACAAGCTGGTCTCCGTGCTGATAAAGGTCAGAATTTTGCTGACCTGCTTACAGAAGAAGAATATTTAGACATCCTGGATACATTGCCAAAGGAGAATCAGTACTTGCCTGATGATGACCCTAACAAGTTCATTGCCAAAATGGGTGCTGAGGCTGTGCATGATCTGCTTGCAAAAATAGATCTTGATCAGTTATCATTCGACCTCCGTAATGCTGCTGCTACCGAAACTTCACAACAACGTAAAGCAGATGCATTGAAACGTTTGAGTGTGGTAGAAGCTTTCCGTGATGCAAATACAAGGATTACTAACCGTCCTGAATGGATGGTAATGCAATACATTCCTGTTATTCCACCAGAACTGCGTCCGTTAGTGCCGTTGGATGGGGGTCGTTTTGCATCATCTGACCTGAATGATCTTTATCGTCGTGTTATTATCCGTAATAACCGTTTGAAAAGATTGTTAGAGATCAAAGCTCCTGAAGTAATCCTTCGTAATGAAAAAAGAATGTTGCAGGAAGCTGTTGACTCATTGTTTGATAACAGCCGTAAATCAAATGCTGTAAAAGCAGAATNNCTGTAAAAGCAGAAGGCGGACGGGCATTGAAATCATTGAGTGATGTACTAAAAGGTAAACAAGGTCGTTTCCGTCAGAACTTGCTTGGTAAAAGGGTTGACTATTCTGGTCGTTCTGTTATCGTGGTAGGTCCTGAATTGAAACTGCATGAGTGTGGTTTGCCAAAAGATATGGCGGCTGAATTATTTAAGCCATTTATCATTCGTAAATTAATTGAAAGAGGTATCGTAAAAACAGTGAAGTCTGCAAGGAAACTGGTAGATAAGAAGGAAGCTGTGGTTTGGGATATCTTAGAAAATATTTTGAAAGGGCACCCGATCATGCTGAACCGTGCCCCTACACTTCACCGTTTATCAATCCAGGCTTTCCAGCCAAAATTGATCGAGGGTAAAGCGATACAATTACACCCATTGGTAACTACTGCCTTCAACGCCGACTTTGACGGTGACCAGATGGCGGTGCATGTCCCTTTGAGCCATGCTGCTATTTTGGAAACTCAACTACTGATGTTGGCTTCTCATAATATCCTGAACCCGCAGAACGGTACACCTATTACCCTTCCTTCTCAGGACATGGTACTGGGTCTTTATTATATTACCAAGGGTAAAAGAACTACTCCGACTGAAATCGTTAGAGGTGAAGGGAAAGCATTTTATTCTAATGAGGAAGTGATCATCGCCTATAATGAAGGTGTTGTAGATCTTCATGCCTGGATTAAAGTGAAAGCAAACATCCGCAACGCTGATGGATTGCTCGAACATAAATTAATCGAAACAACAGTTGGTCGTGTAATTTTTAATCAGCATGTACCTGCAGAAGTAGGTTTCGTAAATGCCTTATTGACCAAGAAAAATCTTCGGGAAATCATTGGTGACATTATCAAGATCACCAACGTACCAAAGACAGCGAAATTCCTCGATGATATTAAAACACTTGGTTTCCGTACAGCCTTCCAGGGTGGTTTGTCATTTAGTATTAATGACCTGATCATTCCTGATACAAAAGAGGAAATGCTGGATAATGCCAAGGTTGAAGTTGACGAGGTTTGGGATAGCTACAATATGGGTCTTATCACCAATAACGAACGATACAACCAGATCGTTGACATCTGGAGCCGTGTGGATACAAGAATTACGGAATCGTTAATCCGTGAATTGGCAAATGACAGACAAGGATTCAATTCTGTTTATATGATGCTTGACTCTGGTGCAAGAGGTTCTAAACAACAGATCAAACAGCTGGCAGGTATCAGGGGATTGATGGCTAAGCCAAGGAAATCTGGTTCTACCGGTTCAGAGATCATTGAGAATCCGATTCTTTCCAACTTTAAAGGCGGATTGAACGTATTGGATTACTTCATCTCTACCCACGGTGCAAGAAAAGGTCTGGCTGATACAGCTCTGAAAACTGCAGATGCGGGTTATCTTACCCGTCGTCTGGTTGACGTTGCACAGGATATGGTTATTACAGAAGAAGATTGCGGAACACTTCGTGGTATCGCTACTTCTGCATTAAAAGATAATGAAGACGTTATTGAACCATTGAGTGACAGAATAGCAGGCCGTACATCATTACATGATGTGTATGACCCGGTAAGCGACCAGATGATCGTTGCAGGAGGTGAAGAAATAACTGTTGATATCTCAAGAAAAATAGAAGATGCCGGTATTGAAATAGTTGAAATTCGTTCAGTACTTACTTGCGAAAGTAAGAGAGGTGTTTGTGTAAAATGCTATGGTAAAAACCTGGCTTCAGGAAATATTGCTCAGCGAGGTGATGCTGTTGGTATCATTGCTGCACAATCAATTGGTGAGCCTGGTACACAGCTAACCCTTCGTACATTCCACGTAGGTGGTGTGGCTGGTTCTGCTTCTGTAGAATCTACATTAGCGGCTAAGTTTGATGGTACAATCCAGTTTGATGGTCTGCGTACAGTTATCATTGAGAGTAATGAGGGTGTGAAAACACCAATCGTTATCGGACGTACTGGTGAGGTTCGTATCATTGATACTAAAAATGACCGTTTGCTGATTACAAATAATATTCCTTACGGTGCTACCCTGAATGTTAAAGATGGTCAGAAAGTTACTAAAGGCGAAGTGATCTGCACATGGGATCCGTTCAACAACGTAATAATGGCCGAGATCAACGGTACAGTGAAATTTGAAAACGTATTGGATGGTGTTACGTACCGGGAAGAAGCGGATGAGCAAACAGGTCACCGTGAAAAAGTGGTTATTGAAACAAGAGATAAAACAAAAATTCCTTCCATATTAGTTGAAGGGAAAGAGAAGAAATCATATAACCTTCCAACCGGAAGCCATATCATTATGGAAGAAGGCGATACCGTAAAAGCGGGACAGGTTATTGTAAAAATTCCAAGGGTGCTTGGTAAATTGAGAGATATCACCGGTGGTCTTCCCCGTGTAACTGAACTATTCGAAGCAAGAAACCCTAGCAATCCTGCTGTAGTTTCTGAAATTGATGGTGTAGTAACGATGGGAGCTATTAAAAGAGGTAACAGGGAAATTATTATTGAGGCAAAAGATGGTGTCCAGAAAAAATACCTTGTACCGTTGACAAGACAGATTTTGGCACAGGACGGTGACTTTGTAAAAGCTGGGGCTTCATTAAGCGACGGCCAAATTGCACCTTTCGATATTCTTTCTATCAAAGGTCCGTTTGCTGTACAGGAGTACGTTGTGAATGAGATCCAGGAGGTATATCGTTTGCAGGGTGTAAGGATTAACGATAAACACATTGAATGTATCGTTCGCCAGATGATGCGTAAAGTGAATATCGTAGATCCGGGAGATACAAGGTTCCTCGAAGATGACCTGACTGATAAGTTTGAATTTGTTGAAGAGAATGACTTCATCTTTGATAAGAAAGTGGTAACTGAAATTGGTGATAGCACAAAACTTCGTGCAGGTCAGATTGTAACACTTCGAGAGGTTAGAGAAGAAAATTCCATACTTCGTCGTAACGATAAGAAACCTGTTGAATATCGTGATGCGAAGCCAGCTACATCCTCTCCAACGCTGTTGGGTATCACTAAAGCTTCATTGGGTGTGCCAAGCTGGATTTCAGCCGCCTCCTTCCAGGAGACTACGAAAGTGTTGTCATCAGCCGCAATTAATGGTAAAACGGATGAAATGCTTGGATTAAAAGAGAATGTTATCACCGGCCATCCGATACCTGCAGGAACGGGATTAAGAGAATTTGAGAATATGATAGTGGGTAGCAAGGAAGAATATGAATTGCTGCAAACTACCCGTGAGGCAATGGCTTTTGATGAAGAAGAATAGTGATGAAAATATTCGCTATAAAGGCGAATGAAATAATACAAGGAGTAAGATTTTTCTTACTCCTTTTTTACTCTTAGCCGGGGCTGTTAAGGGTTTCCTAAAGTAAAGTGTTTCCTTATATTTGCCCACCTGTTCATGATTAAATTTGTCTAAAATAGCTGGAATGAAAAATGGAATGCTTATTTGGAATGTGATACTGAGCCTGGCAGCTGGATTTTTACTGGTTATGCAATTCAGCTCAAAAAAAGGGAGCCTCACTGCTGCAAAAAATAGCGGAAGTGATACCTCGGGTGGAAACAGGCAATTCCGGATGGCTTATTTTGAAATGGATTCGGTAGCAACCAATTTTGACCTCGTAAAAGATTTGAAGACACAACTCACAAAAAAAGAAGAAGCTATAAATGCTGAAATGACCTCACGGACCAAGAAATTACAAGAGCGATATAATTATTATCAGGGGCTGGCACAATCCGGCAACTTATCTGAAACACAATCTGAAGCCGCCAGTAAGGAGATGAAAAGTTTAGACGAAGACATGAAGAACAGGAAGCAACAGCTTGACCAGGAGTACAATAATTATATGATGACTAAACAAAATGAGATTAAAACCAAAATTGAAAATTTCCTGAAAGATTATAATAAAACAAGAAACTACTCTTATATCATTTCATATGAACAGGGATTATTTTATTACCGAGATACGGCTTATAATATAACTACTGATGTAGTAAAAGGGCTGAACGATTTTTATAAAGATCCAAAGAATAATAAGTAGGTTCTATACAGCTAATATTTTAAGCGTCTTTCCGTATAAGGAAAGACGTTTTCCTTTGTACAGCTCCGTTCAAAAAATATTGCCTTATTTTGTACTTATGGAAGATTTCAAAAAATTGTTTGATTCTTTCTCTTCACTTAAAGTGGGAGTCATAGGGGATGTTATGCTGGATACTTATATGTGGGGC
>MTKZ01000211.1_pt1 | contig 39743 bp, 28 predicted proteins | sample 1042781 | NCBI WGS metagenome assembly MTKZ01 (sample SAMN06212207, study PRJNA360539) | anaerobic digester metagenome | biome: Wastewater treatment plant; material: sludge; isolation source: anaerobic digester fed with sludge from wastewater treatment plant | place: Denmark: WWTP Viborg ...
AGGATCTGGTGATACGTCTTGGACAGGGAGGGTCTAGCTCCCTGGTCTATTACCACCACAATCCTCCTACATCGTTTTTACTCACCCTCTTTTGTGTAACCTCCTTCGTCTTAGAATTGGATACGTTCCACCTATATTTAAAGATATTGCCTATTTGGCTACTAAAATTAAGTAATCAAATCGACATAAAATATCTATATAACATATCGCCATCCTTCACGCCTTAAGCTCTCTTTTCTAAGATCACAGTTAGGCATGATCAAGCGCAACAACTCCCAGAACGCTATAGAATGATCCTTGTGCTTCAAATGGCACAGCTCATGCGCTACCACGTATTCGATCTGGCTGATCGGGGCCATGATGATCCGCAGATTGATGTTCAGCACACTGCCCTGGGAACAGCTGCCCCAGCGTTTGGCCTGGTATTTCACCCGGAAATGTGGCGGCTCGAGACGCAATCTCTCAGAGTAGCGATCTACGATCTCCGCGATCTTCTCCTGGGCATGGGCGCGATACCATCTCCACATGGCCCGCCGCACGGCCTCTCGCCTGTCCTGCTCCGGCACAGAATGTGGCAGAGTGACCTCGAAGAATTTCCCCCGCAGCTTGACGGGAGATCTCTTGGTGCAGTAAACTATCTTCAGCCGATACTGCCGGCCAAGATAGAGAAAAGTCTCGCCGCTTACATACTCCCTGTCAACATTGAGCTGACTCATCTGCTCGAACCAGTCCAGCTTCTCCTTGACCCACCCTGCCTTTTTTTTCAAGGTACCTTGGATCTCCTCCGGGGTCAGGTCGGCCGGTGCCAGCACCTCGACCCTTTTATTAGGATGGACGGCGATTGACAGGTTCTTCCGACGAGAGCTGTACTTGACATTGTAATCTATCCGGCTGGTTCCAAACTCGATGCTGGCAGTAGCCGTCACCCGGGAAACCTCCGGGCGGCGAGATCCACGAGCTGGGTAGTAAGATCCTGGAGATCGTTGCCGGAGAGCTTAGACCTCAGGAGGCGCTTGATGTCCCTTCTCATCTCCCTCTTAGCATCCTCTTTTTGCTGCCAATCGACTACTGCATGCTCCTTTAAAGCATCATAAATCTTCTGGGCCAGAGAGGAGAGCGCTTCCTCATCGTTGATTTTGGTTTGTACCAGTTGGTAGAAAGGAAAGACTTCCACCTCGACTCCCTGATCCAGGGCAAACTTCTCCGGCGATCTAACGTCATCCAGCAACCCATGGAGGAGCTTTAGCCTCTCTGCCCCAGTGATGAAATTCCGCGTGTAGTCCTCGATGATGCGCTTTAAACGGTCCCTCAATGTCTCGTAGAACACTGGATTCTCGTCCATCTTGACGGCGATGACATGCTTGATGGCATGCTCCATCTCGCTGGCCTTGGCTTCGGGTGAGGTGAGCTTGGCCACCTCCTCATCGAACTTGGGTGAGAAGATAGATGTGGGCTCCATCAGCTGCTCGATGCCCTCGACCAGTACGTGCTCATCAATGAGCTTTTGCACCTTCTCGCTGCAGCCATGTAGAGAGAGTAGCTCGTCTCGGTAACGCCTCATGGCTCTGGTCCTGATATCGGCCAGGAAGATGAGGTCCGACCGGTATTCCAGGGCTTTGGGATCGGGCAGGAGCATGTCCATATAATTCGAAAAAGTTTTGAACCTCTGGTCGAAGACAACCCTCCTGTCTTCAGGCTCCAGGTACTGCACGCAGGCATCTTTGTAGGCGAGCTCATCGGCCTGACGTGGCACCTCCCGGAAGAAGTTCATGGCTGCGCTGTGGGCTGCCTGTAGCCTCGGGAGGTACTCCTTTTTGTAGTCGGTATTCACCATACCGATGACATCTTTCTCGCTGTACATCTTGAGGGCTTTTTGCAGCTCTCCGGCCAGGCCCCAGTAATCGACCACCAGACCGTAGTTCTTATTCACCTCTCTGCGATTGACTCGGCCCATGGCCTGGAGCAGAGCATGCTCTCGCAGAGGGCTGTCCAGGTACATCACCTGCTCAATTGGTGCATCAAAACCGGTGATGAGCTTGTCACAGACTATCAGAATCTTGGGATCATCCTCTTCCTTGAACTTCCTGATGATCTCTTGTTCCTCGTTCTTGGAACGCTGATAGGGTTGGAAATATACACTGTCGTTATGGGTGGCTGAGATGAGGACCTCGTGTGAGGGACCATGCAGCTCATTTAAGATCTCATTGTAGCGTACTGCCGCTCTGCGGTTCACGGCTACTATCTGAGCCTTGAATTTGTTTGGCAGGATGCTTTCCTCATAATGTTTTATGAGATCCAGAGCAATTGCTTTCAACCTGGGTTTGGCCATGGCCAATGCGGCACGGGTAGCGTACTTCTTCTTTATCTCTCGTCGCTCCTCGAGTGTACAATTAGCAAATATGCGATTGAATAGCTCCTCCAGGGAATGCCCGAATACGCTGATATCAGGCATACGTGCCTCGTAGAGTATCTCCACTGTGACGCCATCGGCTACAGACTGGTTGTGGTCATAGCGGTCGATGTAGCCGCCGAAAGTCTGGCGGGTGTCCCGGTCTTTCTTGAAGAGAGGAGTGCCTGTGAACCCCAGGAAGCAGGCATTGGGCAGGGCTCGCCTCATGTTTGCGGCCAGGGACTTGTATTGGCTGCGGTGGGCCTCATCGGCCAGGACGAAGATGTTGGCGTTGTGGCTCAGGATGGGATATAACGCGGCTGCATCCTGGAACTTCTGGATGGTGGTCATGATCGTCTGGCCTACGGGATTGCCCAGTAGCTCCTGCAGGTGTTTGGATGACTTGGCCTCGGTCGGATTAGGAAAGCCGCATCTTTCGAATGTGCCATGGATCTGCCGGTCCAGGTCAGTGCGGTCGGTAACTATGACCATGGTGGGGTTGGCCAGCTCCTTGAGCCTGCGCAGCTTCACGGCCGTCCAGAGCATAGTCAGGCTCTTACCGCTGCCCTGCCAGTGCCAGATCACGCCACCCTGGCGGTCCTTCCTGGTGACGCGTTCTACCGTCTTGTTAACCGCCCGGAACTGCTGGTACTTGGCGATCTTCTTGATCACCTTGTTTTGCTCTCTCTCGAAGACCACGAAGTTCTGGATGAGGTCGAGCAGGTTCTCCTTGGAGCAGACTCCGAAGAGAAAGATGTCCTGGGACGTGGGGGCATGGCCGATTTTGTCCCGGATCTGGTCGAGGGTTTTGGGATAGGGGTCTTTCCATTCTGACCAGTGGCGGGCCGGCGTGAAGTTGGTGGCGTACTTAGCTTTGTCCCTGTGAGTCACTGCAATTATCTGCACCGTATTGAAGAGCTGGGGGCAACCCAGGTTACGGTATTCGCTGCCCATCTCCTGGTAGCGGAAGACCTGGGTCAGGCCCTCTTCGAGGGGATTACGCAGTGTTGGGCTCTTGCATTCTATCACTACCACAGGCAGGCCGTTGACGAACAGGACCAGGTCTGGGACGTTTTCTTTGAAGTTGAGGACTCTGAACTGGCGGACGACGTTGAACTCGTTGTTCTCCGGGTGCTGGTAGTCTATGAGCAGCACATCCTGGCTCTTCTTGCCCAGGCCGTCTCCCAGGTCCTGCAGGACGGTGGTGCCAAGCTCCAGCATGCCGTGGATCTTCTCGTTGGCCTCGATCACGGAGGTGGCCTGGACGCTGGCGATGGAGCGGACGACTCGCTGGGCATTGTCCTCGCTTATCCAGGGGTTGAGACGCTGGATGGCATGGAGCACGGGGTCTGTAAGGATAACGTGCTTGAGGGACTCACGCATCTCCTCCGCTTTTCTGGAGTCGATCTCCATCCAGCCCAGATGCTGGGTGAGGGCATCCACTCCTGGGTCTTCGACCTCCAGGAGCTCCTTGGCGTCAGGCATGGCCGTCCACCTTGACCCTGATCCGGCCGGTGAGGAGGTCCTGCATGAGACCGTTTTTGATGCGATCTAAGCGAATGCGGAATTCTTTTTCTATGCTCAAATTGGCATCAATGGTTGACAAAATAGCTATGACCTTTTTTTGTTCAAGTAGCGGAGGCACTTTAATTAAGAAATTCCTCACTTGTTCTAAGCTCAAGTTACTTTGTGCTGATTGTGAGTAGATCGATTTAATAACGTGTCGGATAGATGGCCCCATCAGGAAATATTTTAAATAATTCACGAGAATTGTGCTATCATTATTTATCCTAATAATAGAAAGGGCCTGATTTGTATTCGCTGGTAAGACGTCTCTTGTTACCACATATACCCGACCTAATGCTCCTGCAATAGAAAACAATATATCATTCTCTTGAAGAATTGATCGGCGAAGGGCAAAATTTGTTTCCTCATCGATATGAGCCAAATTCTCAGAAATGAGGTCTCCTTGGTCACTTAAGCTCTCTATTTTTATAAAATTGATCCCTGAATTCGTGAAATGGTATCCATACGTGGTCGGCGTTGTGCCTTTAGTCACGATTCCTGTTAATTCTTCAAGTTTATAACTGGGCCATTCATCATTGCCTTTTGTGAACAGCTCCTGCATCAGGCCCTTCTTCATCCGCTCCGTCTGTGCGATGATGGTATCTGTCTGCTCGATGACTGCATCCACGGAGGTGAGGATGGCAGCGATCTTGCGCTGCTCATTTAATGGAGGAACTGAAATGCGAATATCCCTTATTTGATCTAGATTTACTCGTGGCCTTGTTGATCCAATCGTCCCATTTATCAATTGGTTTTTAGTAGCTACTGAATTCAAAGAATACATAATAAATTTTTTATCAGCCAAACCATTCGCTACACGTATTCTTACAACGTCGGCTACCACCACGCCGTCTTGGAAATAGTCTGGAACGATACACGTCTTGCCAATTGGCTCACCCAATTTTGCCAAAACTAAATCTCCAGCACGAAAAGAATGGTAAGCAAGCTCTCTAGCTTTTTCGGGACTAATGTACTTAATTTCTTTATCTATGAACTTTCCATAATCGATATTTTGAAGTCGGATTATTGGAATTCCCTCGTCCCTATAATCCGATACCTTCAGATTAGAGCCAAATGGACCTGCAACTATGAGGTCCTTCTTCATCCCTGCTGCATCAAGCAACGTTTTTTCATCCCATTCACCAGGGACGAATCTAATTGGAGAAACTTGGCATTTCTCCGGGGATTTAGAATCGATAATATTCATGTCCTGACCCTAAGCCCCATAACCCAGTTCCTTCAGATACCCATCCATCTGCGCCTCTATCTCCCTGCGTCTGGCCTCCAGCACCTTGAGCTCCCGAAGGGCCTCAGCCACATCGATGTTCTCCTCTTCCGGAGCAGTGTCCACGTAGCGTGAGATATTCAGGTTGTAATCATTCTCCTCGATCTCAGAAAGAGACACCATCCGACAGTACTTGGGCACATCCTTGTAGCCATTGTAGGCCGCCACGATCTTCTCGATGTCCACCGACCGGAGTTTGTTCTGCTTCTTGCCCTCCAGGTAATCCTGGGAGCCGTCTATGAACAATATTGAGTTTCGCCTCTCCTGAGGCTTGTTCTTGTTAATGATCAGTATGGCCGCGGGTATGCCCGTGCCATAAAAGAGCTGGGCAGGCAAGCCGATTACAGCCTCGACGATACCTTCCTTGCAGATGTTCTCCCTGATCCTGCCCTCTGCACCGCCCCGGAATAGCACGCCATGAGGCACCACCACTCCCATCTTACCCTCCTGGTTGAGAGTGGCTATCATGTGCTCCACAAAGGCGAAGTCGCCCTTGGTCTTGGGAGGCACCCCATAGTGAAACCGGCCGTAACCATCGCTCTCGGCCACCTCATAGCCCCATTTATCCAGGGAGAAAGGAGGATTGGCGATAACCCGGTCGAAGAGCATCAGCTGACCATCAATCAGAAGCTTGGGCTCCCGGATGACATCGCCCTTGCGGATGTCAGCATCGGGCAGGCCGTGCAGAAGCATGTTCATCTTGCTTATGCCCCAGGTACCAATGTTCTTCTCCTGGCCGTATAGCGAGAGGTTCTTAGGGTTGCCACCGTTTTTTTTCACGTGCGCCCCGGACTCGATGAGCATGCCTCCCGAGCCGGCAGTGGGGTCTCCGACCCTCATGCCCTCCTTGGGGTCGAGGATGGCGACCAGAAGCTTCACCACCATCCGGGGAGTATAAAACTCGCCGCCTTTCTTGCCGGCGTCGTCTGCGAACTTCTCGATCAGAAACTCATAGACATCACCCAGGACGTCCGGGTTCTCAAGATCGCTGTTCTTCAGGGAAATGGCAGAGAAATGCTGCACCAACTGGAGGAGAGTGCCATCTCGCTGCTTGACATCACCCAGCCGGTCAGAGTTGAAGTCTATGGAGTTCAGGACCCCCTCCATCATGGGGTTCATGTCCTCCAGGGCACTGCAAGCCTTGTTTAGGTTATCACCTATCTGGGTCGTTACCTTCCTGATGCTCTCCCAGCGGGCACGCTCCGGCACGAAGAACTGATGCTCATCGGGATCGTTCCAGGCCAGCACCTTGTCGCCGGTCTCCTGCTCAATCCTCTGGGCCTCTTCCTCGAAGACATCGGAGAGGCGCTTGAGGAACATCAGGCCCAGGATGTAGTTCTTGTAATCTGCAGAATCAATGGAGCCGCGAAGGATGTCTGCGGCCTGCCAGATTTTATTATTCAAGGCTTCTTTGGTCCACTTTTCCATGTATATTACCTCATGATGCGTAAGACTACAGCGTCGGTGAGCTTCTGTCTCAGTTCCAGTTCCTTTCGGAGAAGGTCGTCGTATTCCTGGGCCAGCGTAAGATAACGGCTCAGTGACTTCTGCACGGAGAGCGATGGTAAGGGTATGAGAATATCGAGCAGTGTTTTGGGGTTAAGCCCTTTGATGGTAACGCCGCTGGCTCCGGCCTGGAGCGTATTCTGGCCCAGAGGGCTGTTGAAGTAGGCTGCGATCAGCTCTGGCTTGACCTCTTCTGAGAGGGTTAATGCGATGAGGTTAGAGCTAATCACTGAGTTCCTTATGGACTCGTCGGCTACAGCAGCCTTGAAATTGAATCCCCGGGAGGCGAGGATGACGTCACCGGGCTCGATTCTGGAACGCGCCAGGAGGGGGGTTTCACGCACCAATACGCGGTCAACGGAATCGACTAAAATCCGGCCGTTGGCTATATCTTTAATGTTGATCATCGAGACAGTGACGTCCTTGCCCTGGAGATAATAGGAAGACAACCCCCGCTTGACAGTTTTTGTAAGGTCCCCTAGCCGGGTCATTTTAGTTGCATTTTTATTGGGTAAATCATTACCCAAATAATGCTTCATTTTAGTAGCTCCTTAAACAATATAATGGCGATCATTGGTATAAATAAATGGCGAAAGGAAGGAACGTCCTCGAACATCCCGATTGAGAGAAAATTGGACGTCATAGTGACTTACGATCCTCATAACTTGTTATGCGGCATTATCACAAGTTTTCTAACGGCAGCGAAACACACATTAATAAATGAATAGAGCTTGGCCCAGTAGTTGAGGGTATTAAAAGTGCAAATGCTGGACGACAGGCAGTTTTATTGCGAATACGATCTGAGAGACGCCAGAAAAAGAAATGCTTGGAAAGAATCCTTCAGAGAACCCGCTTCGCACCAAAAGGAGGCCATCGAGAAGATGGCAAACTGGTATAAAAGCCATCCGAAACCATATGCTGGAGGTATATTGGTCCTTCCGACGGGCGGAGGCAAAACCTTCACGGCACTCCGCTTTCTCTGTGAAAACGCCCTTTCAGATGGGTTCAAAGTCCTGTGGTTGGCTCATACTCACCACCTATTGGAACAAGCATATGCCAGCATCCCGGAGCATGTTGGAAAAATCTCGGAGCCCAGAGACCACCTCAATGTAAGAGTGGTATCTGGAACCGTAGGTCATTTTCGTCCTGCTAGTATTTCCGCCCAAGATGATGTGATAATAGCCACATTGCAGACTATAACCAGGGCATACAAAGAAAACCATCCATCTCTTAATAGCTTTCTAGATTCTGCGGGCAGCAAGCTTCTTGTTGTTTTTGACGAAGCACATCATGCGCCTGCACCAAGCTACAGGAATCTGATTCTCAGCCTTAGAGACCGATTTCAAGATATGTATCTGCTAGGGCTAACTGCCACTCCGGTTTACACAGATGAAAATCTAGAAGGTTGGCTTCTGAAGCTCTTCCCACAAGATATCCTTCACCAAATTGCTGTTAATAAATTGATGGCGCAAAATATATTGTCAAAGCCAATTATGGAGCCGCAAGAAACCAACTTCAACCCAAATTTTGAATTACGAGATTACGAAAAATGGATTGGAACTTTTAGAGATATACCTGAAGACATAATTGATCAATTGGCCAAAAACAATAACAGAAATATGTTTATTGCCGATCATTACTCCAAAAATAAAGAAAAGTATGGAAAAACCTTGATCTTCGCTGATAGATGGTATCAGTGTGAAACCATATCCAAGTATCTAAGCAACCGTGGTGTTAGCAATGGGGCAATCTATCATCATACAGATGCCAATCCAGGAAGTGCAGATGCACGCAACCGACGCAAATCGGATGAGAATGCGAAAGTTTTGGATGCATTCCGAAAGAACAAGTTAGATGTTGTAATAAATGTCAGAATGCTCACAGAAGGAACAGATATTCCTGATGTCAAGACCTGTTTCATCACCCGACAGACAACTAGCAAAATTCTTCTTACTCAAATGGTGGGAAGAGCTCTCCGAGGGCCGAAATTTGGAGGCACTGCAGAGGCCCATCTTGTTTTCTTCACAGATAATTGGGAACAGCTGATTAACTGGGCAGAGTACGATCCACTTGCAGAAGGAGGAATAGATCCTGAAATCCCAGAGTATGGTAAGAGGCCGCCACTGCAATACATATCAATTGAGTTGGTACGCAAGCTAGCCGCTCAGATGGATAGCGGGCTTAATATAAATGATGCCCCATTTAGGGCACTCCTACCAACCGGATGGTATCGGGCAGAGTATGCTGCAAAACAGGCGGATAGCGAAGAGATTGAGCACATCCGCCGGTTAGTTATGGTTTTTGAGCATGAGAAAACAGGCTATAAGAACCTCATTGCAGATCTTGTAGCCAATCCAGACACCCGATTGGCTGATGAAGAGACAAGGCTGACTGATGTAGCTGATAAAATCTCAGAACTCAACCAGACATATTTCGCCGGGACGAATCAACATTTTGGCTCAGATATCTCTCAGGACATATTCAGCGTGGGCAGACATGTAGCACAATCTGGCAAAGAACCCAAGTTCTTTTCCTTTGAAGAAAGAGAGCTTCACGACTTAGACCTCGTTGCTCAGGACCTATTAGCCAAAAGACTGGACTCATATCAAGAAGACGAAGCTGTGGAACTAGAATTCAACCGCCAGGATCGGTACTGGCAGGTTCTTTACATTACCTACGAGCGATTCAAGAGTCAGTACAACGCCTGCAAAGAAAGGATTCTCTATATCGCTAGACATGGAGGCCAGCCAGATAACCAAGTCATAAAATCCATAACTTCCTACCCACCACCCGGAGAGCCATCTGACGAGCTAAAACAGCAAGTTCTAGAGAGAGATGGATGCTGCCTCTGTTGTGGGAATGATACCCTTCGACTCCTGCAGGTAGATCACATAATGTCTTCATATTTTGGAGGTAGCAACATATTAGATAACCTCCAAACCCTATGCGGAGAATGCAACAGATCAAAGCTTACCCAAAAAATCAATTTCCGAGACCCACAAACAGATCTCAGTCAACCTCTAGAGGAACTACCAAGATTTAAACCACCCCAGGGAAAAGATGCTAGTGATCCTGAATTATGGAAGCGTTTTATCCGCAAAACCATAAATTTCTTCTATAAATGCGGGGCTGTGCATTTCGTGACTATTGGTATGAGAGGCGAACCATTCTATAATTGGGATATTGAACTAAAAGCAGGAAATAACCCTAAATGGTTGGAACCTCATCTGGAGGGACTTCTGGACGGCATACAAGCCTCCAAAAAAATTGCAGGCTATGGGTATCCAATTTCAATAACCGTTTGGGCACCCGATGCAGCAAGCGTTGAGTTCAAGAAAGGGCGGAAAAATTGAGAATAACGCATAGAGGATAGACCTGATCAAGCCCCCAGGCAACTTCCCAGCCGGCCGGATAAGACTTGAACTGATGCACCGGATTTGCAGGGAAGAAAAGATGGTTCCGGGAAGGAACCCCTGAATTCGCTGTAAAGGGAATTGTAGAGCTATCCGGGCTCACGGCCAATACTTTTCAATATATTCGTCCAGGAAGTCAAATGGTGCTGGCTTATTCTCTGCGAGTTTGTAGACATCATAGGAGCAGACAATGACACCTAAGATCCATCCCAACCCAGAGCTGATCGCTGCTACCACCATAGTCAATAAAAACAAGACAACCCCACGTTTAGACCGCCCAATGTAAACATGACCAAGTCCTGCAATAATTAGATTTAATATCGCAGCTATTATGGGGTTTTTGCTAGTTGGCTGGGGCTGCGATTTCTGCGTTACTTGCTGTACAACACCACATTGAGGGCAGGTCTCAGCATTTATTTTGATTGCTGCACCGCATTCAGGACAGAATTTGGTGGTTCTAACTGGAACAGAATCATCACTATCGACTTCATCACTCACATAGAACACCATACTAGAGATGGAAGTATATCACGAAATAGTTTTGGTAAGCGTAACAGCTCGGACCTCATCAAAACTGTTTTCGAAAAGGGACAGCTGCGACCAGCCAAGGGGATTAGCACGAGAGAAAGGCTGTCTCCACGTGCTTCAAGACGTTCAAGACGACCTAAAGATACTGCATGGGGAGTCGGTTCGGCCAGGCCCCGTATGCCTTTTGAAAGAAGCTCATGGTTTCTCCAGCCATGTAGACGCCCCAGATGGCCCTCAAGACAACGTCTCCTTAGAAGCGACCTCGTAAAAAGCCCTATAATCGACGATCTACCTCGTCCATGATGTTTACTACCCCCAAGAGCCATAAGTAACGTATGTCTCTTTTCTACTGAAAAAGAGACATCAATATATAGGACCTCTTCCGAATAAGATCTTTGATGGACTCCATTAAATACCTCGACTCTATAGGAATAGATTCCCTATTTTCTGTCTCAAAGGGGAGAGACAGATTGATACTTTTCTGCCTCTACGACCTGGGCTGTCGGGTGGGAGAGCTGGTCACCACCCGCATCTCAGACATCGATTTTCATAACGGCTTCATCAGGATTCAAAGTAGCAGGACCAAGACCCGCCACTTCCGGGCCGCCCGGGTGAGCCAGGGTACTTTGCAGGCCATCCGGGAGAGCCTAAAGCCCGACCAGGAGTGGCTCTTCCCCGGCCGGAGCTCGGGCCACTTGAGCACCAAGACCATTCTCCGGACCGTAGACCGGCTGGCTGAAGAGGCAGGGATCCAGGAGGTCTCGACCAGGCAGAAGCTCTCCAGGAAGAAGGTCACGCCCCATATCCTCAGGCATAGTCATGTGGTCAACGCGCTGATGGCCGGCGTGCCGGTGCCCATGATTCAGAAGCAGGTGGGGCATAAGAGGCTGTCTACGACAGAGATCTATGCCACTGTCGCCCCGGCACTGGTGAAGGAGGCATATGACCTGCACGGCTTCCGGCCGGCGAAAGGAGTATCTAACGGTGACGACTAAAGGAACATGAAATCGATTATGCTTCATGTAATAAGCACATGTTGGGAGGATGAAAACAGGCTCCTCGCTGTATCTCCGGAGCACCCTGTTATTTATGGAGCACGACCCCCTGCTCTATGAGGACTCCCAGGAAATGGCCGAGCTGGCCGATCGGGTGTTCTGCATCTACAACGAGCCGGCTGCAGCGAAGGATCGCGGGAAGGCTGAGGCGAAGACGACGGAAGAGCAGAGGACTCTGGAGGCGCTTGAGGTGGCCATGGAGGCGGCAAGCAAGAAAGGAGGAGCCAGGGACATGGAGCTGGAGATGGCCAGGAGATCCTGGCGGAGGTCTTCCACGCCCAGCCCGACGAGGTGGAGGAGATGATACAGAGGAGGCTTAAGGAAAGGAGCAGGGCGGAGTAGAGATATCCCTTGGTCAGAAAGATTTACTCTGTTCAAATTCGATCTCAGCGGTTCCAATTGAATACAAAAGGTCGTCACTTCCTTCTTCTATATAAGCAACTCGGACTTCCGCAAGCCATTTCCCAATTTTATTTATGCCATATACGTCCATTATACTAACATCATCCCAGTGAAATATATGTTCATCGTTTTTATATAATATTATATTTAGATGTAGATCAGAGACCCATTTGTTAAAATCTTTCTCGTCGCAAATCCTTGTATTATAATAAACATCTTTTAACCCGTTCGGAGAAACGCGAAGCATTTTATATCCATAAATAAATATTCTTTTGTCGGATAAGTTCTTTAATTTAAAAATTATGTGCCCTATATTATTATCATTAGATATCTTTTTAAGAGACCATTCTGGCTCAATAACCAAATTATTTTTTAAATATACCTGGATGCAATTTTGCCCGTCCAGATTTATCTTTTTTTGCATTAAACTATTATTTCTAATAGAACTTGTTACTTGGTTAGCCAAATCAGATTCGTCTTTGAAACGAATCCATTGTTTTTTGCCGGCTTCTGGAAAAACGCTCTTGAAGTCATCAGGTTTTACATTTGCATGAATGCATGGTATCAAATCTTTATTGTGTTTTAGAGCTTCATTTGTTTCATTTTTGACTTCTTCGGAGGTTAATCCTAAAAAAGTCATGATGAGAATAAATTTCGGTGCCTTTTGAATCACAGAATAACGATAATTTTGTTGATCACTTCCAGGAGGGATATCATCAGCCGCTACAAATGCATTACAATTTAATTTCTCTAAACCTGTTTTGAGATTTCTGGCAAAACTTAGTGCGGTAGTAGTCTCATAGCAAATAAAGGCTTGGTAATTTTCCTCTGCATTTTTTATATTAATCACCTTCTTATTACATTTTTAGTTTTAAGCTAAATAGAATCAGCTTTTTTTAACTATGTTCCATCCATCCCTGCAGTGAGGATTGATCTCTGAAGAGGATGTACCGTGTTGGCCGTTTTAATTTACGTACAATGCAACAAGCAACAGCTTGATTGAGCCAGGCGCGCATTTGCATCGGTTGCACATTAAATATTTCCGCTAGCTCTTTTTCGGTCCTAGCAAAATGAAGTTCTGCCTCTATAAACGGCCAGACTTTGGGAAAAAGGTCTAACACAATCTTCGATTGAGGAGACATGTTTTCCGCAGTGCCTCCCTGAGTTGTGGCTTTTTCTAGAGAACGCTCAAAAACCATTGCATTTTCACATTTTTTATCAGTTTGGAAATCCGAATTGCTAAAATCCGCGCTGTAGTCTTTGAGTAACTGCCCAAGTATATTTTCGTCTGTCAAAAACGTACTTTTGAGTCCTATTGCACCCTGTTCAATCAAATGACGATTTCCTTCAGGAACATTATCGCCTTCATATACAAAGAGGGGAACCCATTTTTGCTTCAGATTTTCTACTGCACCGGCCCAGGTACCGCCTTTCATGAATGCAGCACTTACTACCAACGCCCAATCACTTAAAGAATAGACTAACCTGTTGCGGCTCATTGCGTTACCGACATTGAAGCTAACACTGGGATCGTAGGGAGAAACTAAAACTAAAGTGCCAGCACGCAGAGCCTGGCGATACTTGCTGGAAACTGCCGACTTCGCAAGACTATCCGCCAAAACTCCTACGACATGTCCGTTCTCTGACAAAGCTGAAATCATTGCCTCTGTATCAACACCTCGCGCCCCACCTGATATAATCTGTATGTCTTTATGAGAGCAGAGACTTGCCGCTTTTCGTGCTACCGTAGCCCCGTTTTCATCAACATCTCGCGATCCAACCACAGCCAAACCGCCTTTGGACAGAAGAGCACGGTTTCCAGCACCATAAACCAGAGGCGGTGCCGTATGGCCTAACCGAGTTATCCAGCGCTGAGGATAGTCCTCATCATACTGGCTCCTGACCCAAAGACCTTTGTTCGCCCAACTCTCTACATCAAGCGCTAGTGCACCACCCCGGTTAAGAAGTGCATGCAAGCGTTGCGGATCGATTTTCGTTGCTTCAAGGTCACCATAGACCTCTTCATGCAATAATTCTGCGGGGCGAAGAGAACGACTATCCAGCCATTGGACAACTTTGCTAAATTCTGATGGGGTCAAAGGCTGTGGATAAGCTCCACGATCCTGCCCCAAGCTACCACACATTAATAAGATTACCTGCGTATCTAGACTTAGAACGTGATTGCTCATGAGTCGTCTCCAATTCCTGCATCCGCCAGAGCTAATGGGAAGACTGGGCCACTGCCTGCAGTTCGCAATAGTGCAGCGAGCACAGTGAAGGTCCAGCGTGAGTCCACCATATCGTCAACCAACAGGACGGGATCACTTTTCACTATATGTCGATCAATCTCGAACGCACCAGCCAGATTGCGTGCCTGTTGATAACTGTTTTTCATACGCTTCTGAGGCTCAGTAACACGTATCTTGCAAATACACTCTACGAAAGAGAGACCCAAAGTATTAGCCAACCTCTGTGCAAAATCAGGAACTAGCAGAGGGTGGTTATGCGATGGAACGCATGTCACCCAAGTAGGTGTAGGGCTCGGGTGCCAGCGTTCTTTCACCATTTCCACCGCCCCTTCAACAAGCGCATCATCAAAATGACCTGCCTCCTTTCCATCTTTAACCATATTGCCCCATCCGGCATCACCCCACAAAGAAAGCGCTCTTCCTTCTTCCACTTTCAATTCAGGGGGAATTTTTCCATGCCATCCGTACATGGAAAGCGCATCACCCGATGGCCATTGGCGTCTAGGCTCGATCGGTTGTTCATTGCGACGAAGGAAGAGAGCTGCCTTGTTAATTAGCTCATTCGAACAAGTTTCAGGTAGTAATGGCTTTCCTATGCAGACTGCACATCGGCCACATTGAACAGTATGAGGATCATCCAATTCTTGCTGCAGAAAAGCCATCAAGCAGCTTTCACTCTTCATGTAAGTCTGCATACGATCCTGTTCGTAATGACGACGCGCTGTTAGTCGCTCAATTTTTGTTCGATCCATCTTATAATCGATAGCTGTAGCGTACCAGTGAGTTCCATCTTTCGTCACAGGCGAGGGTGTTTCCACAGACAGAAATTTTAATACCTTCACTATCTGGCTTCTTGAAAGGTTTAGCTGCTGCTCAATCATCGGAACTGAAAGCCCATCATCGGCCTGCTCAAGCGCCTCTAGCAACAGCCTCACGTGATCTTCAGGTGGAAACGCTTTCTGAATAAAATATTCATTGATTTCCTCATCCTCATTGCCACAAAGTAACACTCCATAGGCATGATCGAGTCCCCTGCCAGCGCGTCCCACCTGTTGATAGTAATGTATGACCGAGCCAGGCCGCTGGAAGTGGATGACAAAGCCTATATCAGGCTTGTCGAAACCCATGCCTAACGCAGGAGTCGCAACTAATACTTTAATCTGATTATCCAGCAGTTTCTTCTCCAAGTCCTCTCGCAGAGATGTTTCCATATCACCAGAATAAGTGTATGCGTCTATTCCCTGCAATTGTAACCAGAAAGCCAGCCTCTGTCCGTCCCTCACTGTGAGAGTATAGATAATACCGCTGCCTGGCAATTGAGGCACCCTTTCCGCTAACCAAGCCATTCTCTCAGCCTGGCCAGGCATAGGAATATTTTGAAGGCAAAGGCTCTTACGCGCTAGCGGTCCGCGAGTCACGCAAAGTCTTTCGCCAATCTGGGCCACGATATCTTCGACAACTGGATCGTTAGCTGTGGCCGTAGTAGCAAGTACGGGAATATTTCTAGGAAGCGCCTGAAGAATGCGGAATATACGGCGATAATCAGGACGAAAATCGTGGCCCCAGACAGAGATGCAATGGGCTTCATCTACGACAAATAGTCCAATCGTTCCCGCTATGGGTAACAGAACTTTATCTCGAAAGTCTTCATTTGCCAGACGCTCTGGTGAGACTATTAAAATATCAACCCGGCCAGTCTTTAACTGTAATTGCACCTTCTGCCATTCTTCGCGATTACTGGAATTGATGGTACTGGCATGCAATCCAATTCGTTCCGCAGCTAGTATTTGGTTGCGCATCAACGCCAACAATGGAGAAATCAAAAGCGTTGGCCCAGCATCTTGCTCACGGAGAAGACGGGTTGCCAAAAAATAGACGATGCTTTTACCCCAACCTGTACCCTGGACCATGAGAATTTGAGCTTTATTATAAACTAGTTGCTGTATTGCCTCCCATTGCCCTTCACGGAACTCAGCTGTTGAGTTGTTCAATGCTTGCCGAAGGAGCTCTCTACCTCTATGCCGAATGGATGGCCGCATCAAATAACACCTAAAGCAGGAATAAATAGACAATCTAGGTAAATAATTATCTCAAGTTAGTAAATGCGAAGATATTGGAAACTTCATCTTATAAAATTAAAATTGAACGTTTGATCACGAAGAGCTGCCCAAGCTCCCCCGGCCTGAAAGTATCAGGACCACGTGCTCAGGCTTGAAGAGCAAGGGATTAACACCCCTCCGGCTCTGAAACGGCCGGCCAGAGAGATGTTCTGCTCCGGGGATATATAATTCTAAACCTTCCACCGACCTTTGGCAGATAGGAGGATATGTCGCGATAAAACCGGCAGAAAGTCCTTGTCTTTGGTATATTAGGCAGATTATATAAAGCAAAAAAAAAGATATTAGTTAGAATTTTTAAATATTATATATAGCTAATCCTGCCCTCGGATACTCTTTTCGGGAGCCCTATTCAGGGAATTTATCATAATAATAGATCTTTGCACTCGCTTAGCTCATGAACAATTCAGAAGTATGCTTATATATGACCTTAAAACACAATGTCATACGAGGGGTCCTTTTATATGGGCGAGGGAAAAACCAGGATTAGCCTGAGGGTGGATGATGACTTGATCGGCTGGATTGACCAGCAGATCGAGAAGAAACGATTCAGCAATAGATCCCACGCCCTGAACTATGCTTTGTATGTGCTCAAGCAATCCGAAAGCGCAGGGGCAACCTCATGAAAATGAAGGATGGGATCTACTAGAGAATAAAGAATAACTGCTCAGTCCAGGCTGGCACCCTGGGCCGAACAAGGGATAAAAGGACTTAAGAACTACTTATGACCAAAATAGCTCTGGCTAGCATATATAGTTTTGCATCGATAGAGATGCAGGCAACCTCAGAGGATATTTTCCAAAAATTTCAGGCTATCCCAGCATTGCTTTTTCAGAGAACTGACCTCTCCCAGAGAAGATATTATAATTCAAAATATAATGTTAGCAAATAATAGTTAGCAAAAATTGGTTCCGGTCCAGGTGCTCGCAACACCTGGACTGGGATACTCCGAGCAGGAGCGATCGTGTATGGTAGATTTAGCTTTGGCTATAATAAATAGCTTTGCATCCGGACGACCTGGTACAGGCACCTCGCCAGGTAGAATAGAATGGCCAAAAGAATGCACCTCAATGCTTGGGGAGGCGATCTGAATGGATACCCCCCAGAGCGAAGAAACTATAGAGATCCCCGTCTCCGAGCTTCAAGCATTCTTCGAGGACATGATTCAGGTCTATAATACCCTGAACGAGATCCTCAAGGAGGACGGAATCATGAGAGGCCGGGAGCTGGCCGAGATGAACGTCAAGGCGAGCAGAGCGGTAAAGCAGGAAAAGTCGCCAATCGGAAAGCTAGTTCTTCTTAATGCCTACATCAAGCAGGAGACCAGGCATATCCATGATGCCTTGAAGGCCAGGCCGAATTTGGCCCCAGCCGAAGAAGGAAGGATCAGGCAGGCGGTTACAAAGATCCAACTGAGGGCCTCGGCCATCGTGGAGCACATAAAGACCATTGCTCAGGGGAAGAGGGAGATCTCCTTTAACTCCAGCCAGGCCAGAGATTTTCTTTCCGGTCGGGAAGGAATTCTGCCCAGCCGGCGCGACACCATTCGAGCTCTGAGAAGAGCAGAGAGGATCTGTCCTGCACTTGACTGTAATCATACTCCCAATGATGGTCGCCAGACAGTGCGATTGACGGCAAAAGCTGATGATTTAAAGAATTCCGATATTATAAAAATAGAACGTGACTGTGACTCAAGGCAACGGTCAAGACTGGATGAGCTTAAGATTGTATTCTTTAAGGAGGGTGGGAGCTATGCCTGATTTTGCATTGATGATGGTCTAAAATAGATCCTGACTTTATCTTGTCGGGCAGAAGGACAGTAGCTGGACGCTAGCTCTAGTATACGGTATAGCAACGAATCGGAGCAGAATCATTTATAATACCAATTAAATATTATTTGATTAAGAAGATGAATATTCTCTTTGGACCGTTGCCAAAGGCAACGAAGAATTAAAGGAGAATTCATGTAAGGCAAATCCCAGGAATCAAAGTTTTGGGACTTCAGCACCTTTTATCTCAGTCTTCGATCAATGGGGATATTTGGGCATCTGACAATGCCTGCAGACCTGTCTGCTATATATGTTAATCCGCCCTTCCCTTTCTGTAAAAATGACTTGCTGATATCCTTTTCCGGCCAAACTACTTATCCTCGCAGGTCAATTGGTCTTCCATGGCAGGAGTTCTTAAGCTGATAAAGCTGATTGGCCCCAAAAGGCAGTTGAGTGTCCATTCGGAGAGAATATCTCAAACGAACTCCAAGGCCCTGGAGCTCCAGGCAGCCATGGAGATCCTCTCCGAGGTCTTCGGGTTAAGGATCTCTGAGGTGGAGGAGATGCTCCTAGAGAGAGGCAAGGCAAAGGCCCAGTTATATGGTGCAAATGACGGGCTCTGGCCGGAGAGCTTTTATCTCGAGCAAATGCCCAGCTCCTCAAGCAGCCCGATCGAACTCTAACTTTTCTCGATCTCCTTTTCAATCCTCCCAAACAGGTCCGGGTATTTTTCCTTGAAGGCAGCCTCGAGGGTTTCGCTCACCTCTCGGCTCATGGAGAACCTGGCCGTCGTGAGCTGAAGGTAGCGGAGAGCTGACATCACCAGAGGGGACCAGGTGGAGATCCTGGGGCTCTTTAGTGCTTCAGAGATGGCCTGTTCCAGGATCTCCTCATCAACCTGCCCAGCAGTTTGACCGATTCTGACCGCAGGAGAGCGCTGCCGGCCCTTGACCACTCTGTCCTCTGATGTCTTTTCCTCTCCTTCTCTTCTGTCAGAAGTAATTACTCCTAACTTTTTACTATCTAACTCTGACTCAATAGTAAGTACTCTTGACTCCTGATTATCTAACTCTAACTTTCCAGTAATTACTCTTTTATCCTTACTAATTACTCCTGACTCATCACTTACTACTCCAGACTCGTCAGTAACTACTGCTGACTTATCACTATGTACTTCTGACTCTGGAGTAATTACTTCTGACTTATTACTATCTACTTCTGCCTCAGAAGTTAGACTTGACTCTTTACTAACTACTCCTGACTCAGGAGCTTTCTCTCCTTCTCCTTCTTTCTCCTCCGGTTCAGAAAACAGGGCTCCAATCCCCTTGCCCAGGGCTTCTCTACGGGCCAAGAGCTAACACCTCCTCGGATAGTTGTTTATAAGCCAGAGCGCCGGCAGACTCCGGGTCATACAGACATATGGGCTGGCCGTGGCTGGGGGCTTCGGCCAGCTTGACGCTCCTGGGTATTATGGTCTGGAAGACCTCGTCCTTGAAGAAGCTCCTCACCTGCTCCTCCACCTGCTTGCTGAGGTTGGTCCTGGCGTCATACATGGTGAGCACAACCCGGCGGGTGGGTTTGCTTCCCAGCTTGGTCTCTACCATCTTTACGATCTTGATGAGCTGGCTCATGCCCTCCAGGGCGTAGAACTCGGCCTGCAGGGGTATTAAAAGCAGGTCGCAGGGGGTGAGGCTGTTGATGGTGAGCAGGCCCAGGCTGGGGGGTGTGTCTATGATCACGTAGTCATAATCCTGCAGGGTGGCAATCTTCTCCTTCAGTATCAGCTCCCGGGCGATCTGGTTGGCCAGCTCCGGCTCCGCCCCGGAGAGGTCGATGTTGCAGGGGGCGATGAAGAGGCCGGGGATCTCCGTGGGCAGGATGGCATCCTGGAGGGGCGCATCCCTCACCATCACATCGTACATCTGGCTCTTCAGGTGCCATTTGTCTATGCCCAGGCCGGTGCTGGCTGCCCCCTGGGGGTCAAGGTCGATCAGAAGGACCTTCTTGTCCTTGAGAGCTAGGTATGCGGCGAGGTTGATGGCCGTGGTCGTCTTGCCGCATCCTCCTTTATGATTGCAGACGGTAACCACCCTCATGAGTAATTAGTAATTAGTGGGGAGTAATAAGGGTTTGGGTGATATTGTGATAGGATGGATGATCGATAGCAGAGTGCCTCATAATTATTAATACTAATGAGTAATTACTAATTAGTAGCTAATGGTTGGTAATTACTAGATACTAACTACTACTCACATCCTCAGACACAGCCATTCTTTCTCAGCATGGTATTTTTCCTTCCTAAAATCTTGGATGGCCTTTAAACGCTGAAATGATATCAACCTTGAGGTGCTGAGCCTGCGTTCAGAACAAACTACGCCTTGAATTTGAAGCGGTCTTTAATGGTTCTATGTCATTTACATAAGTTATAAATATAATGCCATAGAACTATTCTTCATGCACAAGACCACCTCCGGCGAGAAGAGAAAGGCCCTGCGAAAGGAGGCCCGGGAGCTGGCCATGCAGGCCAGGACGGCCATGAAGGCTGCCGGCATCCTGCCCCAGGCCGGCCACAAGGCCCGTGAGCTGCAGGAGGAGGNNGGCCCTCAAGGACCGGGCCCGGCTGGAGGATCTCTCCATCTGGACCATGGAGAAGGTCAAGAGCAGCAAGAAAGGCAGCCGGACCTATTATTATTGGATGGTCACCTGGCGGGAGGGGAGCCGTACCAGAAACGTGCACCTGGGGAGCTGTGCCAAGATGGATGCAGATGCCGCTCTGCAGAAGGCCAAGGCAATGAAGGCCGAGGCCCTGGGAATCAAGATCTGAATATCATTAGATCAGATTGTGTTGGAGGCGAAGGATCAGGATGACCAATTCTCCTCGTCTTTCCACCTAATGTTTCTGCTGGCCGCACTACGGTTATAGTGTCTCCTCCCATCAGTGTGCATCAACTTACGGGCTGTTTGAGTGACAGAGACTCTCGTTTATATTTGACTGCTATTCGTCATCCACATCAGTGTCCATGGTGATCTTATCTATCGAATCTGAGAATGGTTGGAAGACGCCACCACAGACTTCCTCGATCATCCTACGCAACTGTTCTCTACGATCCTCGACAAATCCGTCCCAATTGTTGGTGCTCAGGTTGTCTGGATCAACTGCATGTGATCTCAATATATCATCAAAGATTGGAACCTCCAACCGCGTTCTCCAGATCTCTACATATTCTGACGGGGGTCTCCCACTGATGCTGCGGTTTACTGCAGCACTGATCAGAGTCTTGTTCACAATGGTATTGGCCCTAGGGTCATCTATTTTGAGTTGCTTCAGGGCGTCGGTGGGAAAGATGTGGTGGTGATCTTGGCGTGTCTCGTAGAATAGAGAAGTGTTGAGACGGCCTCCCCCACTGAAGTCCCTCGCTCCCGTATGTGCTAATAAGCAGAGCACTCCTTTATAGATGGCATTGCGGATTGAGGAGATCTCTTGTAGCGCATCAGACCTGAAAATAAAGGTTCGGACAGCTTCGGGCTGGGGTCTTCCCTCGACCCAGTCTACCACTTGCTCAAAATCAATGCCAGAATTGGATTCTACCGGACCGCTATATCTCTGGGAAAAGACACTGCACCAGTACCACTGCCGCACCTTTGGCCAGGCGGCTCCAACGCTCACCTCGCCCTTTCTGTGCCTGATATCTGCGAATATGGCGGTCAGGGGAATGATCATTGTAGTATAGGGAAGGATGCGCTCTGATAGTATGCCCTGTTCAGCCATGAACTTGGAAGCCTCACTATAACCTTCTACCAGGATATCCCACCATTTCTCGACGGTATGCCGGCCAAGTTCCATTAGGTCGTGCTTACGACAGGCCACGGCAAGACGAGCCCCAGGGTTTGCTCTCTTCCTTTCTATGGAATCCAAGAGGGCTATGCTTTGCAGAAATGCCGTGCCAGAGAGTGGTTGCATGGACATAATTTTCCGGGAGGAAAATTTCTTCTTTGTCTCGTCCCACTTTTCATTAAGATAGAATCCCTGGGCCCATAATATTGCAGTACAGAGGTCGAAGACATCAAGAGGCATGCCGGTGCTATTGACTTTCTCGAAGATGTGACAAATGGCACTCAGCGGCATGTCTGGTCGCAACTCGACGACTGGAAACGGATAGTTCCTGATGCGGTCCAACCAGGGCTGGACAAGGTTGCTCCAAGTATTATCCAGTTCAAGGTAACGATCCATGTCGCGGTTCGATTGATTCACCAAGTACATCTTCTTCCAATCTGCCAGCTTGCCATTAGCGTCGAAAAGGAGGCCAAGAGGCAGAGCCCCAGCGGCCATCTCATCCTCGGATGTGGTCAATCGATATCTAGGAGTAAGGCCAGAATAACGAATCCGCTGACCATCTTTCTCCTGAAGCACATAGAAGAGAGCACCATCTAAAAAGGGATCGCCGATTTCTATGCTACCATCTGGGTCGGACATGAGATGAGGTACGTCAAGATAGAAGTGGAACCGCCTGCCTTTATACAATACGCCGTCGAGTCTGTAAAGAGCCTGGTATAGGCTAGTGAGCCTCTGTTGGCCATCCAAGACCATAAGGTTAGGCTTGGCTATGAGTTCATGACCCGATCCTTCGAAGGGCCGAAGGGCAAAGCTGGTCGAGATCACAGGCATAGTGAGAAGACTGCCCGCAGGATATCGATAGGCTACCGAAATAATGAGTGCATGAACTCTTTCGGGCTCCCAGCTCCAGGGACGCTGGAAGTTGGGCAGAGCAATTTTATGGGTATGAATATCCGCTAGCAGTTCGTTAAGTGGTACTGCCTTGGGCGTGAACAAGCTTCCTTCACATGCGATAGACAAAACGGTCCCTCCTTGATCCTCCTGTGGATGGTGGAAGTGTAATTAAGCTATCGCCTTTCTCGTCTCGCCATCTAATGCAAACTTTCAATTCGTTTGGTTGCCTGGCTTATGCGTCTGCCGAAGAGATAATCAGCGAAGAAGATACCGAAAGATGCATCTAAGGCCGGCTTCTTAGCTCTTCCTGAGGGAGCCACGATGGACAAGGAGCAACAGAAGGAGAGAATATTAAGCCATCCCAAGCCGTTGTCGCCCAACCAGCGCCGGGCCGTGCTCAGCGGCAAGCGCCATATAAGGATCATCGCTGGCGCAGGAGCAGGCAAGACTGAGACCTTGACCCGCAGAATCGTTTACCACCTCATCTACGAGGAGATCGACCCGGCTGCCATAGTGGCTTTCACCTTCACCGACAAGGCTGCCCAGGGCATGAAGAGCAGGATCTACGACCGGCTCAAAGACATGGGCCGGGATGACCTGCGTGCCCGCATCGGAGATCTTTATGTGGGCACAATTCACGGCTATTGCTACCGGCTTCTTACCGATTACTTCAACTACGGCAACCACGATGTATTCGATGAGAACCAGGAACGAGCCTTCCTATCAATAGTGGGGAAAGACCTGGGCCTCGCCGATTCAGGCAACTATATCCGAAACTGCAAAAACTTTCTCGAGACCGTGAAGGTAGTGGAAGGAGAACTCATTCCTGATGAAACCCTCCTGGAGAACTCTCCAGGGTTCCTCGAGAAGCTCAACCTGTACAAATCCAAGCTGGCTGAGAACAAGCGCCTGACCTACGATAGAATGGTCAGCCTGGCCGTGGAGAACCTCGAGGAAAAGCCAGGCACCCTCCGGCATATCAGGTATCTTCTGGTCGATGAATATCAGGATATTAACCGGGCCCAGGAGAGGTTGATCCAGCTCATAGGCAGGAACGCTGGCATATTCATCGTAGGCGATCCGAGGCAGACGATTTACAAGTGGCGTGGATCAGACGAGACCTGTTTCGAGGACTTTGCTGATGTCTACCCGGACGCCGAGACCATCTACCTGACGGAGAACAGAAGAAGCGGAAGAGACATCATTGGTTTGGCGAACGCCTTCTCAGACCGCTTTGAGACCATCCAGTACGACCACATAGATCCCACGAGAGATGATAGCGGCATAGTGGCCCGCATGGTGGCGAGCAGCGAGAGAAGAGAGGCGGAATGGATCGCTGCCCAGGTAGAGAGCTACATTCGCCGAGGGCTTTGCGAGTACTGCGACATGGGGATTCTCCTAAGAAGCGTGTCGACCTCCGCTCCACCTTTCATAGATGTGTTCCGGGACAGAGGCATACCTTTTATCATCGGCGGTGGTGTGGGGCTGTTCAGAAAGGACGAGGCCCGGGCCTTAGGCATGCTGTTCTCCTGGCTCTTCGAGAAGTCCTACTGGAAGCTCGATCCCCTAAAGTCTTACTCCATTATCGATGGAAAAGATCTGCTTCCTTATGCTATCAGAGCCTGGAAGGCTGCAGTTCCCTATTCTCTGCCAGGAGGCATCGAAGACAGGCTGAAAACCTGGAAGAACACAGTCCTCTCGGGAGAGTTCAAGCACTTCACTGAAGCTTATCAAAGCTTGCTGACCCTCCTGGGCTATCTTGCTCTCGACCCCGAGGATGCCAATCAGGCCGTGATCATGGCCAATCTGGGCAGGTTCAATACTATCCTCACCGACTACGAGACGGCCGCCATGCTGGGCGGAAACGACAGAGACTGGGCCCGGGATACGGCCGGGCTGTTCGAGTATATCACTGGCCATGCCAATGGCACCTATGATGAGCAGATAGGCGAGGACCTCCAAGGGATTAATGCTGTCCAGATCACCACCATCCACCAGGCCAAAGGACTGGAGTGGCCGATTGTATTCATGCCGGCCCTCATGTCTAACAGGTTCCCCTCAAAAAACACAGGAAAGCAGAAAAAAGTCATGATCGGACGAGATCTCTTTGATGTAGCCAGATACGAAGGCTCCATCGAGGATGAACGCCGGCTCTTCTACGTAGCCGCCACCCGGGCCAAGGATGTGCTCGTATTCAGCTCGTTTAACGGCCAGAAGAAGGATGTATTCGAGAGCTCTTTTGTCTCGGATCTGCCCCGGGGATCATATCTGAATCTATCTGAGAATGATCTGTTGCCTGCGTATACGGTCACCAAGGGTGGTGATCCAGAGGACATCCAGACCTTCAGTGCCGGGCAGATAATCGCCTACAAGACATGCCCCTATGCTTACAGATTGAACCATATCTGGGGATACAGGCCTGGGTTCTCCGAGTATCTAGGGTATGGTAAGACCCTTCACTTCTGCCTCAGGTTGGCATCTGATCTGATAAAGAAGCAGGGATGCAGCCCAGTAAATGCCATCGAGACCGCATTAGACGATCACTTCTTCTTGCCCTTCATCGTCAGCGACCGAAGCGAGAGGATCCAGGAGGCTGCTCGAAACAAGCTGATCCAGTTTGTCAAAGAGAGGGCAGAAGACATGAAGCAGATCAAAGAGGTGGAGGCGAGGGTGGAGTTCCCTCTGCAAAAGGCTACTGTGACCGGCCGGATCGATGTTTTACTCCACGACGGCAACTGCTTTGAGATCCGGGATTACAAGACCTCCAAAGACAGCACAACCCACGACGACTCGGCCATCCAGGTGCAGATGTACGCCTTGGGAATGAGCATGACTGGGGAGGCCATATCTAAGGGGTCTGTAGCTTATCTGGACGATGCCTCACTCCGAGAGGTGGGGGTTAGCGAAAGCCACCTGGCCAGTGCAAAAGAGGCAGTCGAGAGGCATATTTCTGGTATAGTGACCAAGGACTTCAAGCCGCTGCCCGGGGAGCAGTGCGGAAGCTGCGACTATGGGGCGATCTGCAGATGGAATGGAAGCAAACATAGGCAAAGCTGACCGTACAGAGCTTTAACGGGCTTTCTTGCCTAATCTTCCTTCGCTCGGCTCGATCAATCCTTTTAAAAACCGCAATATGTATATAACTGTTAAACTGATGCATTTGTCGTCGATATCTTAAAAATATTCGATCGCACAATAGCGTAATCAGAGGGAATCATATATGACAAAGGTATTAAGCACTATAAACTTAAAAGGTGGGGTGGGCAAGACCTCAATCACATTAGCACTAGCGGAATTCCTTGCTGTAGAGCATGATAAAAAAATACTCGTAATAGATTTGGATCCTCAAACAAACGCTACAGTTGCGCTCATGGAAGAAGCAGCATGGCTAGACAAAAACACTAAGGGCGAAACGCTTCTTCAGTTATTTAAAGATAAGTTGGATAGCACATCTATATTTGATATAAACAAAGCAATCGTAAATAAAGTATCCAATCTGAATGGCGGTATCGAGAATTTAAGTTTGCTTCCGTCAAGTCTAGGTCTAATCGATATCCAAGACTCTTTAGCACAGATTCCAGCAGGCAATTTTTATGTCACAAGTCCCGTTGATATCCTAAAGGAAGCTATATCCGGTACCATTAGTCAATACGACTTTGTTCTTATTGATTGTCCACCAAATCTTGGGATAATAACACTAAATGGAATAAAAATATCCGATTACTATATTATTCCCACTATTCCAGATATCCTTTCGACATATGGTATACCTCAAATTATCACAAGAATAGAAAACTTTAAAAAGGCAAGCAAAAGCACCATAGAACCTCTTGGTATTATTATTTCGATGTATCGTCAAACCAAACTTCATAGTACCATCATAGATAGCCTTAGACATGATGCACAAAAGGGAGATATCCCTAGAGTTTTTAATACGATGATACCTTCTAGGGTAAAGGTCGCTGAGGCAGCTGACTTCAAAGCATCAGTAAATACCTTAAAACAAAAATATGGTTATGGAGACGACTATACCACATTTCAGAACTTAACCGATGAGGTATTAGGCCATGTCAAATAATACCAGTGGGTCCGAGAACGCAAAAAAAATAGCCGAAATCCTGCAATTGCTCGCTAAAAAAATTGAAGAAAATCCAGAGATACTGGAAGGAATTGAAGTTATTCCTCAGGTCAAGCCTAAGCGAAAGTCAAAAGAGGTTATTTCTCTCGATTTCAGTATATACCAAATTTTTTCCGACAACGGGGAACAAGCACTGAGAGAGAAACTCTCTTCTCTTGATTTAAAAACCTTAAAATATATAATAAGCAAAAATAGTTTTGATCCAGCAGGTTTAGCTCGGAAATGGCGTAATAAAGATAGGCTGATTGATTTTATCGTCGAAAGAGTATCGGCCCGGAGCAAAAAAGGGAACGTCTTTAAAACGCTGTGAATAACGTACCATGTCCTGCATATCTGTGGCCGATATGGAGCTTCTGTATTCTTGACGAGCAAGGTAAAAGAGATCAATCCTGATCTCCCCATCAGACAATATTATCGCCTTGATCTTTTCCAACTCGGTGAACAGTCCGTCTACCGAATAAATTTTATTCAATCCAGCATCACCCATCATCCTTGTCAACGACGGTGTAAAAAATGCTATGGCTGGATAAAAGGACAGCCTCTCTAGGTTTCAATAGGCTCCGGTCCGTCTTCCTGGCCCTGGGTGAGATCATCCTCTCCTTCTTCAATAGCGGGAGCAAGCTCTATCTGGGGTAGCTGTGTGGCCTCCTGGAGTTTTGCTCTCTTCCTGTACTCCTTCAGCTCTCTTTTCTGCTCAGCAACGGCCTGCTCATACCAGTATCGCATCATTTTCGCTGCATCTTCCTTGGCCAGATCACTCATATGGTTCCTCTCAGCCCAATCGGAGAAGGAATCCGGCCTGAGTGCAGTGTAAACATTAATCCTCCGTTCCACTGCTTGTTTCCATATCGCTTCCTCAGGAGTACTCGGCCCGAAGTCCTGCTTAACTTCTCCATAAAGGCCCACGGTTTTCAGGACATGGACTGCCGTTGTTATCGCCACCTTTTCGTCTGGGGATGAGAGACCACTGGTGAGCACATTAATAGCTTCGTAGACCAAAGCCTTGAGCCGGAGCTTGGCATCTGCCCAAAGCTCTTCTCTTCTGATGCTCAATTCGGCGCTGAAAAACGGGTTTTTGTGCCATTTTGTGACCGTCTCCCGCCTGACTCCGACAGCCTCCGCCACCTCGCGGTCCGTCTTGCCTAAAATCAAAAGATCGATAGCGTTGAGCTGCTCAGGCGTCAGCTTAGGAGCCTCTGACCTCTCCTGCATCAACTCAAAAGTCTTAGTTATTTGCTCTTGAGTTAATGTCATTCAACCTCTTGTGGCTTCTGAGCATCCGATATTTTGCTCTCTTGATCTTCTCGGCCTCTTTCAGATCACCCTGGGATCTGAGTGATCTCTCCCAGGCTTCGCAGTCTCGGACGCGCTTTCCGATCAGCTCTATAAAATGTTCAGCAGATAGGTCCTCACGCTGAATGGAGGAGCAGGCCCTGGATCTGTCCATCTCGTCCGGGTTCATGAGAGTCCAGCTTCTTCCATCGCTTTCTCCAGCCTGCTCCTGGCCAGATCCTCGACCTCATCTTCTATCCCGAATAGATCGACTTTAAAAGGATCCCTGCCCTTACCTTGGGCAGTCAACTCCACCCGGGCTTCGTATCGCAGATCCTCCATGATTACGTCCTCGGGCGTCGTGGGACCACTTGCTGGAAGGTCTGTATCGCCCAGGAGTCGAACTCCTTGTAGTACATACTTGGCAGCGGCCAGGGACGTTTTGGGATCGCCGCTATCAAGCTGCAGTTCCACCGCATCTAGAGCTCGATTGGCCAGGGATTTCAGTCGTACTCGAGCCTCCCACCACATCCTGGAACGCTCCCTGTTCAATGTGGCAATAAAGAGGACATCATTATTGCGCCATTCCCATATTGTCTGCCTGGCCACACCCACGGTCTCGGCAACTGCTCTGTCACTCTTGCCCAGCAGGAGATGCTCTATGGCATTCATCTGCTCCTGGGAAAGCTGTCGGATTTTGTCAGATTTTGTCGCCTTGTCCATCTTCATTCCTCGACTTCCCTGACTTCAGACCAGGGGCGGATGAGCAGCCCGCCGTTCTCCGTATCCGGCACAATTGCCAGGTTACCACCTTCTCCAAGACCCAGGAAATCGGCCAATACCGAGGGAATCGATAGTCTGTAATGGCCTCTTCCGTCTTCGGCTAGCTTTCTTTTATATACTATGTTCTGTTTGTACAAACTATCACCCATTATTGTCCTAATAAGACACTAATGATATTTAAATCTTTGTACAAAAAGGATAAATTATGCAATTGATTAGACAATTGTCCTAATAGGTCCTGCATTTGCTTTGCTCCCAAAGCCGATATACTTGCCACGTGGGCACGTCTTGCAGTAACAACCTACAAGATCTCCGCATTTATCAAGCAGAGTCGAGCAATTGAATGGCTTGAGGCCCTTGCTGTAGATTGATTCTATCTGGTGCATGGTGTAATCGAGCTTGAAATCATCCTGATGCTTGAATAGGTCAACAGCGGCCTCCTTTGACAACCCGGCATTATAGGCATCAATAGCTATAGCCGTCCTGGCAGCATGACCTGGTCCGCCACGAAGCAGGACATGGGAATCAATCAGCTTTTGCAGACAAGGACGTAATTTGGAACATCTTGGCGCAGGTCTGTTATCCGAGACAGATGCACGGATCGGATTTTGGACTGGCTTTCTTTGTAGCTCGGGAACTTCAAACAAGCGCACCAGGCCCGGGAGAGGCACGAACTCGAGGGGCTCGAAGGTTTGGGGATCGAGAAAACCTGATCTACGGCCGGTTTTGTTATGGATGCACAGCGGAAGCTTGACGGGATTGCCAAACTCTGCTTTGTCCGAGTTGATGCTCTGCTGCTTCGGCCAGATTTCACATTTGATTCCAGCTTCTGCTGCTATCTGCCGGCTAAACTTGAAAGCATTATAGGTCCTCGTGGGAACCAAGAACACCCAAACATGGTATGAGTCTTCAGAGCCTGATGCTTCTAGCAGATAGGGAATGGAATAACTATCCAGCACAGCAAGAAGCCTCTTGACATCCTCCCTAACTTCAGGGTTGCTGTTATAGTGGTTATCGAGATCATAGCATATCCAAGAGACTCTGTCATCTCTACCAATTTGGTAGACGGCTATGCAGAACCGGTAACCTTGCGGCATGAGCTGGGCTCGGACATGCCGCTTGATGGCATCCAAATTTATATCGTCAAGCGATTCGGTGACTTTATGATAACCCCATTTTTCATGCCGAGTATCACGATACTGCTTGGCATAGCAGTCCGATCGATTGACAAAGTAAACGCCAAGAAACAGAGCTAATTGGTCTGGGGCACCGTGCCAAACCTTGACATAGTTGGGGAGAAACTGCCCATTTTGCCTATAACTATTAGTATAGGCATTTTGGGCACTTTCTCCCATGATTTGACACTCAATAGCACGGTTGAGAATGTTCTCAATGTCGACCTTGCCTCGCTTCAAGGCTATAATGTTCTCGAAACTCTCGATGCCGGCAATATACTCTCTAACAGAATGTCGTTCTCTGTGGCTAGCCGTCCGCTCCTCTGAGAAAATCCTGGGTGGCTCGATTGGGTTATCAACCTGGACCTTGAACTTTGGTGTCCTTGCTATATAGCCGTCTGGCAGCTCAAACTCGCGGATCTCCAGCTGCTCAAGCCGTCGTCCGCTCCCCCATGAGACCACATCGGCGACCTGTTCTGCTCTTATACCTATGCAGTAGACTTTGCTCTCCACTTCGCCTTCTGGATCTTTGACTCGGCTCCAAGCCTGCCAGCTGGCCGCCTGGACGCTCTGGGCTCGAAGGGACTGGGAATGCAGCCACCTGTCCTCGATGTCTCTGCCCCGGGCCAGATGATCATAGGCATTGCTCGGAACCTCGGCCAGGCCGACGGCTATGCAGACTCTATCATCCCTGGCTACGCCTATGGTCATGTCGCTGCGATAGAAGTCGACCTTTGGAGCGGCCGGACCCAGGGTTTCGTGGAGACTCCGCTGTATTACGTTCGCTTTACGTGAGTTTGGTGCCAGGATGTAGACTCCTGCTGACTCATCTTTGCAGATTTCCACGATTCTATCTACGATCCTGTCGAGGCTGCGGGCGAAGTTGCGAGAGCTCAGCCTCCACCTGTCCGGGTAGACGCTCATCCTTGCATTGGTGTTCCTCAAATCGGGGAATATCACATCCTGGACAAACTTTCCCGAGAGACCTTCGAAGAACTCCGTAGAAGGCTCGATGAGGGTGGCGGAACTGTAGATGTGGTCAGCATAAGGGACGTACTCCGTGAGGAAGTCTCTCAGGCATCTATGAAAGGCTCCCACGTTGCCTGAGATGTATGTCCTTCCTTCTGCGCCCTCATTCTCACGTATGTAGGATACGGCCGCCCAATATCCGCCCATGATGCTCACGATATCTCGTATGGCCAGGATTTCGTCGTCTCTCAAGCCCAGTTCTTCTCTTCTCTGTGCCAGGGAGAACAGTTCGTTCCAGGCCGCAGACAATCTCTTGAATCCCAGTTCATCCTTGAGGGGGATGGTCTTGGAGAGGTGTTTGCCCACGTATCCAGCATCGCCTTCTGCTTTCAGGATAGTTAGCAGCTCCAGATTCTCGTTGCAGAAATCCACCCAGCGTTGGCTGATCTCTGTGAGCATCTTGTATTCTTCCGGGATGGGCACAGAGTAAAAAGCCTGGACTCTTGCGGCCGATGGGAGGGCTATTTCATGGGCTTCGTCCAACAGCACTATCTCGGCCTGGGCCAGCTTATGTTTTATCTGCCGGGCGACCTCCGATTTGCTCAGGATCAGGGCATTCAATTTGGCGTAGGTTAACGAGACCACAGGAGGTTTATCCGCCTTTAGGATCTTAGTGACAGCGCACTGTCCCATCGAAGGACATTCCTTGCAGTCCGGCAGTGGGAGTGGTATCTTGGCCAAGAATCGGTCATGCTCTATCTGCTCCTGTAAAATGGGGCAAAAAGAGTTAGCTGGGACGATGATAGCTCGTCCCATGCTGGCTCTCATCACAGTCTCGGAGAGGATCTTGCCGGTGGGGCTCAGCACTAATATCGGCCTTTCCGCCTCCATCGCCGCCAGAACTGCCGAAGTGGTGAACCCGGCCCGGGTGGTCTTGAAGACCTTGCAACTCCCGGCCTTCAGAACCTCGGAGGCGGCGGCGACCAGTTCAGGATCTATGTTCTTCATTGTGCTGTCGCCTCTGCGGGAGCGTTTGCCCGAGTTGCGTCCCATCCTCTTTTCTTTCCGTACCACTTTTCGTAAATTTTCTTTCTTTGAGCGGGAGAGATATCGAGTTTCCTATACAACTTGTGTCGAACGTCTCTGAAAATCCTTTCTTGTTTTGCTGTTCGACGTTTCCGGTTCCAAGTGTTCTTTAGAAATTTGCTTTCCCAATTAGTGATGATTCCCCGCTTGCTTGCGTAGTCAATGATCGCGGGGTTGATACGTCCTTCTCTGAGTGCCGGAAAGATGCGTCTTAGGCTATCAAACTCAGGTGATACCTGGTTGATGCAGCAATTTCCAACTTTCAAAACAGTGTTATTGACCACGTTCTCGATTTTGCAGATTTCGCATATCGGATAATGCCCACATGCACAGGTTTCGGCGCAGTAGATATCTACGAAGCGAATATTTACCAAACGCCATTCTAGCTTCGCATCTTCCCACCCTTTGGCTTCCGAGTACCTAAGAAGCACAGGGATTATGGGTGCAGTCTTTTCTCCGTTCTCCGAAACCCTTTTAGGTAATGACTCAATTGCGGATATCTAATCACCTCACAGATTGACTCAGAGGTTACACTAGGGCAGTTTTCTGGGATGCAACCACCATTCTGAAGAGATCTGGTGATAATCCGGAACAGGGAGCTGGAACCTCCCTGGTCCACATAACACCAACAATCTGTTATCGCCCTTTTTTTGTTCCCTCCTTGTCAAAACAATGGCTATGTTCTTTTGGTATTTAAAAATTGTTGTCGATATTAGCTACTTAAAACAATTGGCTTTTGGTAATCGATTACACAATAACAAAGTTATAACAAATATCTCCACCCATCTCGTCTTAAATTCTCTTTACGGACCTCGTAATTGGGCAGGATAAGATGTAAGAGCTCCCAGAAACTCGCAGAATGGTCCTTGTGCTTCAAGTGGCACAGCTCATGCGCCACCACGTACTCGATCTGGCTCAACGGCGCCATGATCACTCGCAGATTGATGTTCAGCACGCCGTCCTGGGAGCAGCTGCCCCAGCGTTTGGCCTGGTACTTCACCCGGAACTGCGGCGGCTCAATGCGCAACCTCTCAGAGTAGCGGTCAATGATCACCCCTATCTTTTCCTGGGCATGGGCACGATACCATCTCCACATGGTCCGCCGCACGGTCTCTCGCCTGTCCTGCACCGGCATGGACTGCAGCAGAGTGACCTCGAAGAATTTCCCCCGCAGCTTGACGGGGATTCGCTTGGTGCCATATTGTATCTTCAGACGATACTGCCGGCCCAGATAAAGAAAAGTCTCGCCGCTTACGTACTCCCGGTTGACAGCGAGCTGGTTCATCTGCTCGAACCAGTCCAGCCTCTCCTTGACCCACCCCGCCTTCCTCTTCAGAGCACCCTGGATCTCCTCTTGGCTCAGATCGGCCGGTGCCAGAACCTCGACCTTCTTGTTAGGATGGACGGCGATGGACATGTTCTTCCGCCGGGAGCTGTACTTGACTTCGTAATCTATCTGACTGGTTCCGAACTCGATGCTGGCAGTGGCCGTCAACCGGGAAACCTCCGGGCGGCGAGATCCACAAGCTGGGTGGTGAGATCTTGGAGGTCGTTGCCGGAGAGCTTAGACCTCAGGAGGCGCTTGATGTCCCGCCTCATCTCCCTCTTGGCGTCCTCTTTCTGCTGCCAATCTACCACGGCATGCTCCTTTAGAGCATTATAAATCTCCTGGGCTAGAGAAGAGAGAGCCTCTTCGTCGCTGATTTTGGTCTGAACCAGTTGGTAAAATGGAAAGACATCCACCTCGACGCCCTGCTCCAGGGCAAACTTCTCCGGCGATCTGACGTCGTCCAGCAACCCCTGTAGGAGCTTCAGCCTCTCTGCCTCGGAGATAAATTTCTGCGTGTAGTCGCCTATGATGCGCTTCAAACGGTCCATCAATGACTCGTATAAGATCGGGTTCTCTCCCATCTTGACGGTGAGCACATGCTTGATGGCGTGCTCCATCTCGCTTGCCTTTGCCTCCGGTGAGGTGATCCTGGCCACTTCCTCGTCGAACTTGGCGGAGAAGATGGACGTGGGCTCCACAAGCTGCTCGATGCCCTCAACCTGTATGTGCTCATCAATGAGCTTTTGCACCTTCTCGCTACAGCCATGCAGAGATAGCTGCTCGTCTCTGTAGCGTCTCATAGCTCTGGCTCTAATATCCGCCAAGAAGATGAGGTCCTGCCTGTATTCCAGGGCTTTAGGGTCGGGCAGGAGCATATCCATGTACTTCGAGAATGTCTTGAACCTTTGGTCGAAGACCACCCTCCGGTCTTCCGGCTCCAGATACTGCACGCAGGCGTCTTTGTAGGCGAGCTCATCGGCCTGGTATGGCACCTCCCGGAAGAAGTTCATGGCGGCACTGTGAGCTGCCTGCAGCCTCGGTAGGTACTCCTTTTTGTAGTCGGTATTCACCATGCCCACGACATCTTTCTCGCTGTACATCTTGAGGGCATTTTGCAGCTCACCGGCCAGGCCCCAGTAATCTACCACCAGGCCGTAGTTCTTGTTCACCTCTCGGCGGTTGACCCGGCCCATGGCCTGGAGGAGAGCATGCTCCCGCAGAGGGCTGTCGAGATACATCACCTGCTCAATAGGTGCGTCAAAGCCGGTTATGAGCTTGTCACAGACGATCAGAATCTTGGGATCATCCTCTTCCTTGAACTTCCTGATGATCTCCTGTTCCTCGGCCTTAGAACGCTGATAGGGCTGGAAATATGTACTGTCGTTATGGACGGCTGATATCAAAACTTCATGAGAGGGACCATGCAGCTCATTTAAGATCTCATTATAGCGTATCGCCGCTCTGCGGTTCACTGCCACTATCTGGGCCTTGAATTTGTTTGGCAGGATGCGTTCCTCATAATGTTTTATGATATCAAGCGTAATTGCCTTCAGCCTGGGCTTGGACATGGCCAGTGCGGCCCGGGTGGCGTATCTCTTCTTTATCTCTCGTCGCTCCTCGGGGGTGCAATTGGCAAATATGCGGTTGAATAGCTCCTCAAGAGACGGCCCGAGTACGTTGAGATCGGGCATACGAGCCTCGTAGAGTATCTCCACAGTGACACCATCGGCCACGGATTGGTTGTGGTCATAGCGGTCGATGTAGCCGCCGAATGTCTGGCGGGTGTCCCGGTCTTTCTTGAAGAGTGGCGTGCCGGTGAATCCCAGGAAGCAGGCATTGGGCAGGGCTCGCCTCATGTTTGCCGCCAGAGACTTGTATTGGCTGCGGTGGGCCTCGTCGGCCAGGACGAATATGTTGGCGTTTTGGCTCAGGACAGGATATAATGCGGCCGCATCCTGGAACTTCTGGATGGTGGTCATGACCGTCTGGCCCACGGGATTGCCGAGCAGCTCCTGCAGGTGTTTGGATGAATTGGCCTCGGTTGGGTTGGGAAAGCCGCATCTTTCGAATGTTCCATGGATCTGCCGGTCCAGATCGGTGCGGTCTGTGACTATGACCATAGTGGGGTTGGCCAGCCCCTTGAGCCGGCGCAGTTTCACCGCCGTCCAGAGCATAGTAAGGCTCTTGCCGCTGCCCTGCCAGTGCCAGATCACACCACCCTGGCGGTCCTTCTTGGTGACACGCTCTATGGTCTTATTGACCGCCCTGAACTGCTGGTATTTGGCGATCTTCTTGATCACCTTGTTCTGCTCTCTCTCGAAGACCACGAAGTTCTGGATGAGGTCAAGCAGGTTCTCCTTGGAGCAGACTCCGAAGAGGAAGATGTCCTGGGAGGTGGGGGCATGGCCGATCTGGTCTCTGATCTGGTCGAGGGTTTTGGGATAGGGGTCCTTCCATTCTGACCAGTGGCGTGCCGGTGTGAAATTGGTGGCGTATATGGCTTTGTCCCGGTGTGTTATGGTTATTATCTGCACCGTATTGAAGAGCTGAGGGCAGCCGAGGTTACGGAATTCGCTTCCCATCTCCTGGTAGCGGAAGACCTGGGTCAAGCCTTCTTCGAGGGGGTTACGCAGAGTTGGGCTCTTGCATTCTATCACCACCACGGGCAGGCCGTTGACGAAAAGGACCAGGTCAGGGATGTTTTCCTTGTAGCTTAGGACCCTGAACTGTCGGACGACATTGAACTCGTTGTTCTCAGGGTGCTGGTAGTCTATCAGCAGCACATCCTGGCTCTTCTTGCCCAGGCCGCTACCCAGGTCCTGCAAGACGGTGGTGCCACGCTCCAGCATTCCGTGGATTAGCTCGTTGGCCTCGATCACGGAAGTGGCCTGGATGTTGGCGATGGATCGGACGACTCGCTGGGCATTATCCTCGCTGATCCAGGGGTTGAGGCGCTGGATGGCATTGAGCAAGGGCTCGGCGAGGACCACATGCTTGAGGGACTCACGCATGGCCTCCGCTTTTCTGGAGTCAATCTCCTCCCAGCCCAGGTGCTGAGTGAGGACCTCCACGGTTGGGTCTTCGACCTCCAAGAGCTCTTTGGCGTCAGGCATGGCCATCCACCTTTACCCTGACCCGGCCGGTGAGGAGATCCTGCATGAGTCCTTGCCTAATCACGCCCTGGTGTTCGCGGTACTTCTTCTCGGAGAGTAATTTATCATCTATCGTAGAAAGAATTAAAACAAGTTTATTTTGTTTCAAAATAGGTGGGAGGGGTATATATAATTCCCTTATGATAGAAGAGCTAAGACCGCTCATGATTCCTCCTTGAGATAAACTATAAATTTGATCTTTTATATTCTTGTAATTTTCAAAAATATGTGCTAAATATGATGCATTTACAATCGTTGAATCTAATTGAAGCCTAAGCAAATGAGAATCCATTATTCCTTTCTCGAACGTTTCTGGAAAAATCATGGATTTACCTATTGTTCCCATCATCGTGATTACCAAATCTCCAGGAAATATTGTACAAGATTTCAATGTTTTATATTTCTCCAGACTTATAAAACGTCGTCCTAAGGTTAAGTCTTTTTTTATAATATTTTCCTGACCGTATACTTTTATACCTTCAGCCACCATATCTGATAACTTTAATTGGCTACCAAAAGGACCAATCTTTATAGATCCTTTTTTATTTAAAACTATATGTTTTACTTTTTGTGTTTCATTTTCTCCAGAAATAAGCTCCTGCATCAGACCCATCTTCATCCGCTCCGTCTGGGCAATGATGGCATCGGTCTGCTCGATGGCCGTATCTACGGAGGAGAGGATGGCAGCAATCTTGCGCTGCTCAGCTGGAGAAGGTAACGGCAAAACAATATCTTCGAGCGCTTTTTTGGATAATTCCTTGAAGGTACTTCCTCCGCTGAAACGCTCCAAAATTTGCTTTATTAATTTAAAATAGTAATAGTAAAACTCAGTTATCGTTGATTCTGGATATTTCGCAACTAATCCTTTGCAGCCCTGATTAATAGTAGCAGCATTCGAGTTTATAGAGACATACCCCACGGGTGCCCTGGTCGAAAGTATTATCGATTTTTTAGGTAATAGGCTTAAATTTTCCAGTGCTTTTAATGTGATTTTCCTTTCACTGTTGTTTATATAAATTTTCCCATTGTTTTTACTTAAGTCGTTGGGAGTGATCCAGATAATATCTCCGTTTTTCCAATAATCCAAATTCTTTGTAGACGGAGTTGTTCCGGTTTTAACATCAAATAAACCTATTACGGTGGTAGTTTGATTCCATCCTTGAAGACCGATACTTGACCTATCTAGGACGGTTCCATTCTCACTCTCCGTACCTAACACTTTAGGCCCCATAACCCAGCTCCTTCAGGTACCCGTCCATCTGCTCCTCGATCTCCCTGCGCCTGCCCTCCAATGCCTTGAGCTCCCGGAGTGTCCCCGCCACATCTATCTGCTCCTCTTCTGGGGAAGTGTCCACGTAACGGGAGATGTTCAGGTTGTAATCGTTCTCCTCGATCTCAGATAGAGGCACAACCCGGCAGTACTTGAGCACGTCCTTATAGCCATTGTAGGCCGCCACGATCTTCTCGATGTCCTCCGGACGGAGCTTGTTCTGCTTCTTGCCCTCCTGGTAATCCTGGGAGCCGTCAATGAATAGTATCGAGCCTCGCCTCTCCTGGGGCTTGTTTTTGTTGATGATCAGTATAGCTGCAGGTATGCCTGTGCCAAAAAAGAGCTGGGCAGGCAGGCCGATCACGGCCTCAATGATATCCCCCTTGCATATGCCTTCTCGGATCCGGCCCTCTGCACCGCCCCGGAATAGCACGCCATGAGGCACCACCACACCCATCTTACCATCCTGGTTAAGAGTGGCTATCATGTGCTCCACGAAGGCAAAGTCCCCCTTAGTCTTGGGAGGCACTCCGTAGTGAAACCGGCCGTAGCCATCGCTCTCTGCCACCTCATAGCCCCACTTGTCCAGAGAGAACGGAGGATTGGCTATGACTCGGTCGAAGAGCATAAGCTGGCCGTCAATCAGGAGCTTGGGCTCCCGGATCACATCGCCCTTGCGGATATCGGCGTCCGGCAGGCCATGGAGGAGCATGTTCATCTTGCTGATGCCCCAGGTGCCGATGTTCTTCTCCTGGCCGAATAGAGAGAGGTTCTTGGGGTTTCCGCCGTTCCTCTTCACGTACTCTCCGGACTCGATGAGCATGCCTCCCGATCCGACCGTGGGATCGCTTACTCTCATGCCCTCCTTGGGATCGAGGATGGCCACCAGCAGCTTCACCACCATCCGGGGGGTATAAAACTCGCCGCCCTTCTTTCCTGCGCCTTCTGCAAACTTTTCAATCAAAAATTCGTAGGCATCACCCAGAGCATCCGGGTTTTCAATATCGCTGTTCTTCATGGGGATGGCAGAGAAATGCTGCACCAGCTGGAGTAGAGTGCCATCTCTCTGTTTAACATCGCCCAGCCGGTCAGAGTTGAAGTCTATTGAGTTCAGGACCCCTTCCATCATGGGGTTCTGGTCCTCCAGGGCTGCACACGCAATGTTCAGGTTGTTGCCTATCTGTGCCGTGACCTTCCTGATGCTCTCCCAGCGGGCGCGCTCTGGCACAAAGAACTGATGCTCATCTGGATCATTCCAGGCCAGCTCTTTGTCGCCAGTCTCTTGCTCGATCTTCCTGGCCTCTTCTTCGAATACGTCCGAGAGGCGCTTGAGGAACATCAGACCTAGAATGTAATTCTTGTAATCAGCAGAATCGATGGAGCCGCGCAGGATATCGGCAGCTTCCCAGATTTTATCATTCAAGGCTTTTTGAGTCCATTTTCCCATGTTTATTACCTCATAATGCGCAAAACTACAGCGTCGGTGAGCTTCTGTCTCAGTTCCAGCTCCTTAAGGAGAAGGTCGTTATATTCCCGGGTCAGGGTAAGATAGCGGCTCAG
>MTKZ01026188.1_pt2 | contig 39724 bp, 34 predicted proteins | sample 1042781 | NCBI WGS metagenome assembly MTKZ01 (sample SAMN06212207, study PRJNA360539) | anaerobic digester metagenome | biome: Wastewater treatment plant; material: sludge; isolation source: anaerobic digester fed with sludge from wastewater treatment plant | place: Denmark: WWTP Viborg ...
CCGTCCTCAGAAGTGATGATCCCGGACAATATGCCCGACTCGACGTCGTAGACGAAGCCGATGTATGACGCTGGTGGACGGTGGAGGAACCCGGGAGCGAGGTATTCAATGTTGAAGTCGCCACCAACGATAACCAGTGCCATCTCACGCTTGCACGTCGGCGGGTAGGGCGTTCCAGCGAGCCCGAAGTCAAGCAGCTGCTGCTGGAAGACTGGCTCGGCGAACAGAACACGCGCCTCGCCGCTTCGCACTGCGTCCGTCACGCCAAGATAGTAGTACACCGCCTTGAGCGCTGCATCCACGTTAGCCCGCTCGTGATCGGTGAGCGCCGTCGGTGTGGAGCCAGACACGGAGGGGGTTATCAGCAGCAACGCCACATCAGTGCTGGTTCGCGCCTGTTGCCTGGTCGCATCGTTATCACTGCTTCTCGGCGCAAGCAACGCATAGAGCGCTACCATGCCTACCAGAACACTGGAGAACCCGATAGCGACGAGAGTCAACCGCGAAACGCGGTTCATCGGTGCGCCCCCATCTCCTGACGGTATAGCAGGTCGAACAGACGAGCGGCGACGCTCTGCCACGGTATCGTCCCGTCAGACACCAGCAGCGTCGTTCGAACGGTCATGACAATCCTCACTCGGGACGCGTGAGTCGTGCCGCAGTCGGAGGTAGAGAATGGGCGTGTCACGAGTATAGCGCGATTCATCAAGCTATCGGCCGCCTGATCTGGCCGTCACGCGGTCGTCCTGCCCTGAGAACAGGAACCCCGCGCCCAGCGTCTTCGTTCCGTGACGAGAGCAGGCCCGACATCCTCGCCGGCCCGGATGCTGTGGCATGATCCGACCATCGTCGCGGGTGCGCCGCGGCAGGCAGGGATGGATGGAAACTACATGGAAGTGCGACCCGGCGAGCCGGTGCCCGTCGTCGTCTTTTCCGACTACGTCTGACCGTTCTGCTACATCGGCTCGGTTCGAGTCGATCAGCTCAAGCGGGACTATGACGTGGTCGTGGAGTGGCGAGCGTTCCTGCTCGCCCCGGATACGCCGCCAGAGGGCCGGCCACACCCGTACCCACCGGAGGTCCGTGAGGAACGCGGCGCTCCGCTGCGTGAGATGGCTGCCGCGGCCGGCCTGCCGATCGTCGACCGCGACTGGGTCTCGAATTCGCTCCCGGCGCTGGAGGCGGCAGAGTTCGTCCGCGAGAATGGCGATTTCGACGCCTTCCATCATGCGGTCTTCACCGCCTACTGGGCCGAGGGTAAGGACATTGGCAAGATCGAGGTGCTGAAGGAGATCGCCACGTCGGTTGGCGTCGACGCCGAGGCGATGGCCGCGGCGGTCGAGGACGGTCGCTACCGCGAGCGGGTCATGGCCGACTACGAGCTGGCCCAGCGGGTCGGCTTCAGCGGCGTGCCGGCCTTCATCCTCGGCAACCGAGCGATCGTCGGCGCTCAGCCGTACGCGGTGTTCGAGCAGGTCATGGCGCAGCTCGGACGCGATAAGCGCGACGCCGCGGATTGACGCAAGGTGGCAGGGCGTCCCGGCCGCGCCGCAGCCAGGACGCCCGACCCAACCGCCGGGTGGTAGCATCGGGGTTTGACACCGGATGAGCTGGGGAGTCACGAGCGCCGGATGACGGTCCTTCTCAAACGTCTCGACATTCAGGGATTCAAGAGCTTTGCGACGGCGACGCCGTTCGTCTTCGACCGTGGGATCACCGCGATCATCGGGCCGAATGGGTCGGGCAAGTCGAACGTGGCCGAGGCGTTGCGCTGGGTGCTGGGCGAGCAAGGCCACGCGAACCTGCGCAGCCGCCGCACCGACGACGTCATCTTTGCCGGGTCGGACAAGCGCGCCCAGCAGGCGCTAGCCGAGGTCGTCCTGACTCTCGACAATACTGACGGCGACCTGCCACTCCCGTTCAGCGAAATCACGGTCACTCGCCGCGCCTTTCGCGGCGGCGAAAACCAGTATCTGATCAACGGCAGCCGGGTGCGACTCAAGGACGTGCAGCAGCTCGTCGCGCCGATCGGCCAGTCATACACGATCATCGGCCAGGGGCTCGTTGACGCCGCGCTCAGCCAGCGGCCAGAGGAACGACGCGGGCTGTTCGAGCACGCGGCCGGAATCGCCGGCCTCCGGCTGCGGGCTAATGACGCCGAGCGCGGGCTGGCCGAGGCGTCGGCCAATTCGGTGCGCCTCCGCGATATCCTCTCCGAGCTCGAGCCACGTGTGCGCCAGCTGGAGCGGCAGGCGAAGATGGCGCGCGAGTATGGCGCTGTCCGCGACCGGCTGCACGATCTCCAGCGCCGCCACTACTATGCGCTCTGGGCTGAATCGACGGCAAAGGTTACGGCAGAGCGAGACGCACTCGATACCTCCGACGATGCATTTTCGGAGCGCGAGCGCGCTCACACCATCGCCGCCCAGCGGCTGGCGGAGCTGCGAAACGAGGATCGACGCCTGTCCGACGACCTGGCCGCGCTGACCCAGCGAGCCGCCGACCGCGACCGGGCCGCGTCCGATGCCCGCCACCGACTGGAGCTTCTGGATTCCCGCACCCGTTCGGCCGACCAGCGAGCGGCCGATATCCGCGAGCGCTGCGCCGAGCTGGAGCGAGAGAACGCCGCTGCGATCGCCCAATCGGCCGGGTTGGCTCACGATCGGGAGCGACTGTCGGCTGAGGTCGCCACCCTTGAGCACGACCTGGCAGCGCGCGACGCGGCACAGGAAGAGGCTCGCCGCCACCGCGCCGGCCTCCGCACGGCGCTGGAGCTTGCCGACCAGCAAGCGTTGACATTGGCGCGCAGCGGGGCCGAGCTGGAAGGCGTGTTGGCCGGCCTGGCCGAACGACGCGCGGCGGTCGAGGCGCAGTCAGCCGGCGCAGACGCGGCGATCGCTCGCGAACAGGCCCGGCGTGATGCCGCCAGCGCGGCGATCGCGGCCGCCGAATCGCGAGCGGAGGAGCACGCGAGGGAGCGCGAGCGCGCTGTGGCCGCGCTCGTCGCGGCCGAGAACGACGCGCGGGCGATTCGCGCGCGGATGACTGACGAGCGTCGGTTGGCAGACGACGCCGCCCGCGACCTGACTGCGCTGCAGGCGCGGCTGGAGCTGCTGGACCGCACGCATGCCAGCGGCGAGGGACTCTATGCCGGGGTTCGCGCCGTCGTCCGCGCCGTAAGGGGCGGCACGCTGGACTTGCCGGGGCTGGTCGGCGCTGTCGCCGAGGTTATCGAGACGCCGAAGGAGCTCGAGACGGCGATTGAGGTCGCCCTCGGCGGGCATCTGCAGGATCTGATCGTCGAACGCTGGGACGATGCCCGCCTCGCGATCGACTTCCTGAAACGCACCCAGAGCGGCCGAGCCACTTTCCAGCCGCTCGACACCGTTCGCGCCCCACGCCCACTGGCGCTCGAGATCCGCGACCCCGACCTCATCGGCGTCGCGTCTGAGCTGGTCGCATTTCCCGAGCGCGTCCGGCCGGTCGTCGAGCAGGCAATCGGCCGGACGTTGATCGTCCGCGATCTGGACGCCACCCGTCGTCTGCTCGACCGCGCGCGCGGATGGACGCTGGTGACGCTTGCCGGCGAGATCACGCGCCCATCCGGGGCAGTGACAGGCGGGGGACGGGCCAACGAGGCCGGGCTGCTGGCTCGCGAGCGCGAGCGACGCGCGCTGCCCGGTCGCGTCGCGTCCGCGATCGAGAGGCTGGCAGATATTCGCGATGAAATCTCCGTCAGCGGGCGTGAGGAGGCCAACGCCGCCGAGCGGATCGCCGCCGAGCGCAGCCGGGTCGAGTCACTCTCGGGCGCGCAACGCTCTGCCGATGCGGACCTTGCGCGATCGCGGGCAGACCTGACCACGATCGAGACGGCCATGGCCAGCGCTGGAGATCAACAACGCCACACTGCAACCCGGTTCGCCGAGCTGGACGACGCGGAAGCGCGGGCACGCGAGCAGATCACGCTGCTGCGCGCCGAGCACGACGCGCTGGCTGCCGAACGTTCCTCCATGGCCACTCAGCTGCGCGACGCTGACACGATCGAGGTCGATCGCGCCAGCGGGCTACGCGCCACGCTGGCCGAGATACGCGAGCGACTGCGGGCAACCAACATCGCGAGACAGCAGGCGGCCGACCGCATAGCGGCCACCGAGCGCGGCATCATCGCCCGACGCAGGGAGATCGAGCAGATCGAGTCCACGGCGCAGCAGGATGCCGCAGCGGGCAACGAAATTGAGCGAGAGATTGAGCAGCTTGCCACATCACTCGACGAGGCGAACGCCGCGCTGCCGGCGCTGCGTAAGGCTCGCGACCACGTCCACGAGGCATTCGCCGGGGCGGAGCGCGCGCTGGATCTGGCAACCGAGCTGATCCGCGCCGCCGAACGCGACCGCGACCAGTCCGCTCTGCGGCTGGCCCGCGTGCAGGACGAGCAGGTGTTCCTGGTCGAGCGAATCCGAAACGACCTCGGCGTCGACGACCCGACCACGCTGGCAACAACTGGCGACAACGACGAAGCTGCGGCCGATGAGGCGGAGATTGCCCGGCTGCGCGACCGGCTGCGCCGGATGAGCGCCGTCGGCGAGGATGTGCTGGAGCAGCACGACGCGGAGTCGGCGCGTCTGGCTCACCTCCTGCGGCAACTGGAGGATGTCGAGCAGGCCGCCGGCAATCTCCGCCGGGTGCTCGCCGACCTGAACGGTCGGATGGCGACGCAGTTCAACGAGACGTTCCGCGAGGTCGCCGTCGCGTTCGAGCAGACCTTCACCCGCCTGTTCGGCGGCGGGATGGCGCGGCTGGCGCTGACTACCAGCGAGGATGGCGCGGCCAGCATCGACATCGTCGCCCAGCCACCGGGTAAGCGGCTGCAGAACCTGACCGCTCTCTCCGGCGGCGAGCGCTCGCTGACTGCCGTCGCGCTGCTGATCGCGATCCAGCGAGTCAACCCCAGCCCGTTCTGCCTGCTGGACGAGGTGGACGCCGCGCTCGACGAGTCGAACGTCGTGCGCTTCCGCGACGAGCTGCGCGACCTCGCCAGCGCGACCCAGTTCGTCGTCATCACCCACAACCGCGGCACGATCGAGGGCGCGGACACACTCTACGGCGTCACGATGAGCGGCGACGGCGTCTCGCGCGTCCTCTCGCTACGTCTGGAGGAGGCCATCGAGGCCGTCGAAGCGTACGAGACAGCCTCGGCTGGCGGCTGAAGCAGCCATCCTCATCGGCACGAAATAGTTGCTGCCAATCAGGCCGGCGGCAGCCAATCGCGCACGTCCGGCTCATCCGCCAGTCGCCAGACACGGGCGACGATCGCGTCGATCTCGGCTTCCGTTGCGCCGTGGTCGTAGCCGGCCAGCAGGCGGGCCTTGTCCTCCAGCTCGCCGCGCGTCAGCGGATTGCCGGGGTCGCCCTTCGGCACATCTACCCGCGAGACGAGCGTCCGGCCATCGGTCGTCTCGACCTCGACCAGCCCGATCCACTGGCGCGGGTAGGCGGCGTCGATCTCGGGGTCGAGCGCCATCTCGACCCGGTCGTGGAACGCGCGAACCGCCGGATCGGCCAGCGCCGCCTCGGTGAAGTCGGTCACGCTCGCGTGCCCGCGCGTCGCCGCGACGGCCAGCACGAAGCCCATCGAGAACTTCGACTGGTGGATCGTGCGCGGGTCGACGACCGGCCCGAGCACATCGATCGCCCCCTGGTGGACGCGCGCCCGGACGTGGGCGATGTCGTCCGCCCGCAGCCCCTCGTCGCGCATGAGCGCGAGCAGCGCGTCGGCGGCCGGATGGGTATGGCGGCACGACGCGTGGTACTTGAACGAGGTCTCCAGCAGCGCCCAGCGCGTGCCGAGCCCGTCGGTGAGCCGGCTCGGGTCGGCGTCCTGCGACATGCCGGCCGCCATGCCCTGCGGCCCCTCCAGGATGCGGCGCGCGCCGGTCAGCCCGTCGCGGGCGACGCAGGCGGCCAGCAGGCCGTCGGCCGACGCCTTGGCGGTATGGAGCTGCTTCGAGTCGGCGGCGTCGCGGAGGAACTCCCAGAGGCCGGCCGCCTGCGTGCCGGCCGAGCCATAGGCGTGCAGCGTCTGCTCGGCGTCGAGCCCCAGCAGGCGCGCGACGCCGGCCGCNNGCGACGCCGGCCGCCGCCGCAACCGTCCCGGCCGTGCCGGTCGTGTGAAAGATCGTGTAGTGCGAGCGACCGAGGAGCTCGCCGACCCGGATGCCCGCCTCGTAGCCCGCCACAGCCGCGACGATCAGCTCGCGCCCGGACGCTCCGGTCTGCTGCGCCATCGCCAGCACCGGCGGGAAGACGACCGCGCCGGGGTGGAAGACGGAGCCGTTGTGGACGTCGTCCTGCTCGACGACGTGCGACGCCGCGCCGTTGACCAGCGCGGCGAACAGCGGCGAGGTGCGCCGCCGCGAAGTCAGCAGCTCGCTCGGCCCATCGGCCGGCCCCATCTGCTCGGCAAAGCGCTCCAGCGCCCGCACCGGCCGCGCCCCGCGCCCGGCCAGCGTCGATGCCAGCCAGTCGAGGAACAGATCCTCGGCGCGCCGGACGACCGCGCCGGGCAGGTCGGCGAATTGCAGGCCGGCAGTGAATTCCGCCAGCTCGCCAGTCGTGCCACTCATCGCTCCCCCTCCGGATGCAGCCGCGCGATCTTCGGCCCCTGGCCGCGCTTGTAGACCAGCAGCGTGCGCGTGAACTCGATCACGACCGTGCCATCCTGGTTATAGCCGGTCGTCCGCACCGTCACGATGCCGACGTTCGGCCGCGACTTCGACTCGCGCGTCGCCAGCACCTCCGACTGCGAGTAGATCGTGTCCCCTTCGAATACCGGATTCGGCAGCCGCACCTCGTCCCAGCCGAGGTTGGCGAAGACGTTCTGTGAGACGTCGGTGACGCTCTGACCGGTGACCAGCGCCAAGGTGAAGGTGGAATCCACCAGCGGCTTGCCGAACTCGGTCTGGGCCGCGTAGTGGTGGTCGAAGTGGATCGGCGCGGTATTCTGGGTCAGCAAGGTGAACCAGATGTTGTCGGTCGTCGTCACCGTCCGTCCCAGCGGATGCTGGTAGACGTCGCCGACCACAAAGTCCTCGTAGAACCGACCTGCCCAGCCGGGCCTGATCGCCATGCGCTTCCTCCTGAACAGAATCGTCTTCGGCGCCGCCGAGCCCGGACCGAAATCGCCGAGTCTGGCGTCGCTCGTCGACATCCATCCCTATTATGGACCGACCAGCTGCTAGAAGATCCCGAGGAAGGTGGCAACCATGGCTGTGTCTCACATCCAGGGGTGACCAGGCTATCACGCCAGAATCTACTGCCAGACATTCGATAACGAGTGTTGGTGGCAATACTTGTGATATTTAATCGAACATGAATTGTCTCTGCAATGACAAAGTCAACCACATCGTGATACGATTGTTTGCGCCAACATCACTTTGATATACCTCTTCCTGATTCAACACTATCGTTGGTATCGCGGTCAGGCCGCGAATTCGATCGGAGGACAGGATGTCGCAAGCGAAAGACGCGACGCGATTCACCCAGTCTGCCAATGACACGCTGCGCGATGAGCTGAATTGGGAGGATGTCCGGGACTTCGAATCGGCCAGTCGGGGCTTCATCGCCAGCCTCGACGATCCAGTCATCACGAATGCTGACGGCCGCCCTGTCTGGGACCTGAACGCTTTTCCGTTCCTGTCGGAAGAGACCGCTCCGCCGTCAGTCAACCCGAGCCTGTGGCGTGTGTCACGCCTCAACGCGCTCTACCATGGCCTGTTCAAGGTCACCGACGGTGTCTATCAGATCCGCGGGTTCGACCTGTCAGTCATGAGCATCATCGAGACCGATAGCGGCTACGTCGTCATCGATCCGATGATTTCGGCCGAGCCCGCGCGGGCCGGCATGGATCTTGTCTACCAGCATGTCGGACGGAAACCTGTCGTCGCGGTGATCTATACGCATTCCCACGTGGACCACTGGGGCGGTGTGAAGGGCGTTATCGACGAGGCCGACGTCAAGGCAGGCAAGATCAAGGTAATTGCCCCCGAAAACTTCGTCGAATATGCCATCAGCGAAAACGTTATCGCCGGTAACGTGATGAGCCGCCGAGCCAGCTACATGTACGGTAATCTGCTGCCGAAGGACACCAAAGGACAAGTCGGCGCCGGTCTGGGTCAGACGACGTCGGTCGGGTCAAACTCCCTCATCATCCCGACGGACTCCATCACGCATACTGGCCAGACGATGACCATCGATGGCCTCGATATCGAATTTCAGCTCACTCCCGACACCGAGGCTCCGGCTGAGATGAACTTCCTGTTTCCCCGGTATCGCGCGCTGTGCATGGCCGAAAACTGCTCGCACACTATGCACAATCTCTACACCCTTCGCGGCGCGCAGGTGCGCGATGCCAAGGCCTGGGCCTACTACATCGACGAGGCCATCGACTACTTCTCTGGCCGCTACGACGTCGTCTTCGCAAGCCATCACTGGCCCACCTGGGGCGCGGACGAGAGCACGGCCTATCTCAAGTTGCAGCGGGACATGTACAAGTACCTGCACGACGAGACACTCCGTCTCGCCAACCAGGGGTACACCCTGCTGGAGATCCCGGAGATCATCCACCTGCCGACCGAGATCTACCGTGCCTGGCATAATCGGGGCTACTACGGCAGCATCAACCACAACGTCAAGGCGATCTACCAGCGCTATCTCGGCTTCTTCGATGGCAACCCGGCGACCCTGCACCCCCTCCCGCCCGAGGCCGCCGGCCGGAAGTATGTGGAGTTCATGGGCGGCGCCGACGCGCTGCTCGCCAACGCTCGCAGGGCCTTCGACCAGGGCGAGTACCGTTGGGTGGCGCAGGTGGTCAACCACCTCGTGTTCGCCGACCCGGACAACGAGGCCGCTCGTGATCTCCAGGCCGACGCGCTGGAGCAGTTGGGATACCAGGCCGAGTCGGGGCCATGGCGCAACTTCTATCTGAGCGCGGCCAAGGAGCTGCGCGATGGCGTGATCGACATCGCAACGCCCAAGTCCACGAATCCCGACATCGTACGGGCAACGCCACTGGACATGTTCTTCGACCTGCTGGCGGTGCGGCTCATTGGCGAGAAGGCCGAGGACACGGTCATCACCCTCAATGCCCACTTCACTGACATCGACGAGCAGTACGTGCTGCGCATCGAACATGGGGTGTTGAACTACGCCAAGGGTCGCCAGGCCGACGATGCCGATGCCACCCTCACGACAACTCGCGTCGTCCTGGACGCCGTCGTGCTGGGTGAGGCGACGATGGCCGACAAGCTGGCGACGGGGCAGGCCCGCATCGACGGGGATCCAGCAAAGCTGGTCGAGTTCCTGTCGATGCTGGATACGTTCGAGTTCTGGTTCAACATCGTAACGCCGTAACCCGTATCCAGGTCAGGCGCTTTGCCTTCCAGTGTCGCCAGCTCTGGCGGGCAAAGCGCGTGAGCCAGTCCGAACCGACTGGCCCAGCGGGCACGGAGGCCAGGGTCAGCGTACCTTCTATTCGCATGGTAATTCACGAATTGGTGGCCACCGATGGTATTGCGCCGACGACGTGACGCGCGCGACGAAGCTCGTAGCGCGAGAACCCGCTACCAGATGAGACAGAAGCTGATCAGCATCGGCGACGACTTCTGGATCGAGGACGACCGGGGACAGCGTGTCTTCAAGGTGGACGGCAAGGCGCTCCGAATCCGTCAGACCCTGATCATCGAGGACATGAACGGCAGAGCGCTGTGCAGGATCCAGGAGCGCATGCTGCGAGTCAGGGACACGATGGAGATCGAAGGGCCAGACGGGCAGCGAGTGGCAATGGTCAAGAAGGCACTCATCTCGCCCATCCGCAACCGTTGGGCTGTCAAGATCGGCGATGGACCTGACCTCGCGATCCGGGGCAATATCGTGAACCACGAATACACCATCGGCGATGGATCCAATCTCGTCGCCGAGGTCTCCAGGAAATGGTTCCGTGTGCGGGATAGCTACGGCGTTCAGATCGAGCCAGACCAGGATGACGTGCTGATTCTGGCGATAACCGTTGCCATCGACATGATGCGCTAGCGCCGTACGCTGCTCGCGCCGACGGGACAGTTCATGGCAAAGCGACCACGCGGCAAGGGCCAGTGGCAGTCGGATCTGGTGGCCGGCTTTACCTTCGCGGCCGTCAACATCCCCCAGGGCATGGCCAACGGCGCTCTGGCGACGGTCAATCCGGTGTTGGGCCTCTACAGCCTGATGATCGCGACACCGGTCGCCGCCCTGTTCTCCGGCGCAGTCTTCTTGAACGTCTCGACCACCAGCGCCCTCTCGGCGGCAACGGCGAGCGCGCTGGTGTCTGTTCCCGGCGAGCAGCGAACGGCGGCGCTCGTCACACTCGTGCTGGCGATGGGGCTGTTTCAGCTGGTGCTGGGCGTCCGGAAGCTGGGCTGGCTGATCCGCTACGTGCCCAACTCGGTGATGATCGGATTCACGAATGGCGTGGCCATCCTGATCATCCTGGGGCAACTGGGCGACCTGACCGGTTTTCGAAGCGGCCAGAACAATGCCGTGTTCCGGGCGCTAGACCTGGTGATTCACTTCCAGCATGTCCAGCTGAGCATCTTCGCAGTTGGCGCGCTCACGCTGGTCGCCATCCTGATGCTCCAACGCAGCCTGCTCAGGAACTATGCGCTGCTCCTCGCGCTGCTCCTCGCCAGCGCCGTCGTCTTTCTGCTCGACGCAGACCAGATTCTCATTGTCCGCGATATCGCCGAGATTCCCCGCGCCCTCCCCAGCCTCAGGCTACCCGTGCCCCTGCTGAATATCAACCTGATCGTCTCGGGAATGGCGCTGGCCATCGTCGGGCTCGTGCAGGGCGCGGGGGTGAGCCAGACCTACCGGAACCCGGACGGCAAATACGCGGACACGTCTCGCGACTTTCTGGGGCAAGGAGTCGCGAACATGGCAACCAGCCTGGTGCAGGGCATTCCCACCGGCGGGTCCATGTCTGGCTCCGCGTTGATGGTCCAGGCCGGCCAGCGGACCCGCCGGGCGAATGTCGTTGCCGGTGTCTTCGTCGCCGGGCTCGTGCTGCTGTTTGGCAACCTCATCGGGCTGATTCCACAAGCAGCGCTGGCTGCCCTGTTGATCGTGGTTGGCTTCCAGCTGCTGACGATTCCCCGCATGCTCACGGTGGCTGTCGNNCTTCCAGCTGCTGACGATTCCCCGGATGCTCACGGTGGCTCGCACCGGACAGATCCCGATGGTCGCGATGCTGATCACATTTGCAGCGACCCTCTTCGTCCCCCTCCAGTACGCCGTCTTCACCGGGGTAGCCGTCTCGATCCTGCTGGCTGTGTTTCAAATGGCCAACAAGGTCAATCTCGTCGAGATCGTTCTCATGCCTGACGGGTTCCTTGAAGAAGCGCCCGCCCCCGCGCAACTGCCCAGCAACAAGACGACAGTCCTGTATATCTACGGCAGCACCTACTTCGCCGCGGCCTCGACGCTGGAGACCCTCCTGCCGAGCGCGGAGGACGCCCGCCATGCGGTCGTCATTCTCAGCCTGCGGGGCAGCGGAGAGGTGGGCAGCACCTTCCTCACCGTCGTTCGGCGCTATGCGGAGGCACTACGCGCCAGTGAATGCGAGCTGATGCTCGCGGGCGTGGACGAGCACCTTTACGACCAGATGGAACGGACGCACCTGCTGAGCTGGCTTGGCCCCGACAAGGTATTTCGAGTCCAGCCCCGCCTGGGCGCGGCGGTCGAACAGGCGATGGAAGTCGCCAACGTCTGGATGGCTGCGCAGTCAGCTGCCCCAGACACGGAGGGACGCGCCCCGACCGGTCAGTAGCGCGGATCAAAGGCCGCTTCCACCTCAGCCGCCGGACTCCCTGACAACCAGGGATCGGCTGACTGGAGGCGGAAGCGGCCGTATGGCGATCAGTCGCCTAGTAGCGCAGGATCATCGCGATTCGACTGTGCTGTTCCAGCTCGCCATCCTCAACGAAGACGACGCTGCCGCCCTTGCGCAGCACGGCGGTGATCGTCTCATCCACCGCGTCGTCGAGCACGTCCGACGCGCTCGGATCGTCGACGTCGAGATCGAGCAGGCCCATCTCGTTGATCCGCGCCGCCTGATGGTAGCTATCCTCGACGATGAGAGTGTCGCCGCGCCCGATCTGCGCCGCGCGCCACACCTCGCCGAGCGTCGACGACGAGCGTTGCGCGCCGACAGCCGTCCCCAGCCGGTCGAGAACCTCAAGCCGCCGGGCCATGAACTGCTCCTGGGCAACCGGCCAGACGAGCTGCGCTACCTCGTGCGGCGTCGCGTGGTCGTAGTTGCCCAGGACCGTCGCGATGATGTCGTTGGTGACTGCCGAGACCTCGCCGAAGAACGACAACCAGCGATCGACACCGACCACGATCAGCGGCAGCGGGTCGGCGTCGAGGAACGGCTTGAACGCCTCGTCGATCGCCCGGAAGAACTGGCGATGCCGCTCGTCCCGGTGCGCGGACCGCCGGATGCCAAAGCCGCCCGGGAGTGATTCCTCGCCGCCCGGCCCTGTATGGACCATCGGGAAGCCGCCGACGGTCACCTCCTCCAGGCTATCGCGGCTAGCGGCGAACAACCGTGTCGGCTTCTCACTCAGCACGAGCACCCAGTAGCGCCGGAACCGATTCATCGCGCGGACGAGATCACGGATCAAGAAGGTGTCGTCGATGATGACTCGTTCGGGGAGCGTGTGCGACACGGTGTGCCACTCCGCCACGTCGGCCGAGACGAACAGCGCGGTTCCGTCGAGCAGGTGCGGATAGTTGATATCCGCGGCCAGAGCGTCCAGACGGGTAAGCAGCGGCTCGGCCTCGCGGCGCGTCATTTCGCCGAGCAATCGGTTTGTCGCCTCGGTCACCAGGTTCTTCACCCGGATCGGATCCTGCTGGTTCTCCGGGGATGTGCGATGTGTCGGCAGCGTGATGGTGATCGATGGGTACGATGTCGCTGCCTTGAGCCTCTGGAGTTCATAGTTATTCATGATCTGCCTCCCTGAAACGCAATGCTCGCGACCTGGCGCGAGCAGAGTGGGCCCCATGGGAGGGACACACGTCACGTCAAGTGTAGCCTCAGGCTGACGACCCGGCGAGGGATTCAGCATTGCAATGTCGTATCAGCTCAGGCCACCCCCGCCTCGCGCAACCCCGCGATCCGCGCATCGTCGTAGCCCAGCTCGCGCAGGATCGCGTCGGTGTGCTGACCGAGGTCAGGGACATCGCCCAAGATGTACTCGACGTTGCCGGCCACAACCGGCGGCAGCAACGCGCGCAGCGGGCCGACCGGGCTGCCGATCTCGCGCCAGCGGTCGCGCGCGGCCAGCTGCGGGTGGTCGGCAACGGCAGCGACGTCGTTCGCCCGCGCGTTGGCGATGCCGGCCGCGTCGAGCCGGGCGACAACCTCGGCGGCGGTGAGCCCCGCGAACGCCGCGACGATCAGCCCGTCGAGCGTGGCGCGGTTGGCGACGCGCTCGGAGTTCGTCGCGAAACGCGGGTCGGCAGGATCGAGCGCGCCGCCCAGCGCCCCGGCGCAGAACCGCGCCCACTCGCGCTCATTCTGCACGCCGAAGAGGACCAGCGCGCCGTCGCCGGCCGGGTAGGGACCGTAAGGCGCGATCGCCGGATGGCTGGCCCCGGCGCGGGCCATCGGCCGGCCACCGTACATCGTGTAGTAGAGCGGGTAGCCCATCCACTCGACCAGCGCGTCCAGCAGCCCGACATCGAGCACCGCGCCCCGCCCCGTCCGCTCGCGGGTGTAGAGCGCCGTCAGGATGCCGGAATACGCGTACATCCCGCCGGCGATGTCGGCAACCGAGATGCCGACCTTCGACGGCGTCTCCGGCGTGCCAGTGATTGAGAGGATGCCGGCCTCGGCCTGGATCAGCAGGTCGTACGCCTTGCGGTCGCGATACGGCCCGTCGTCTCCGTAGCCCGAGATGCCGCAGTAGATCATCCGCGGAAAGCGCTCCAGCAGCGCCCCGCCGCCCCAGCCGAGCCGCTCCATCGCGCCGGGCGCCAGGTTCTGGACGACGACATCGGCCCGCTCCAGCAGCGCCTCGACCACCGCCCGCCCNNGCCTCGACTACCGCCCGCCCCTCGGGGTGCTTCAGGTCGAGCGTCAGCGACTCCTTGCCGCGGTTGGCCCAGACGAAGTAGCTGGCGATGCCGTGCACCGTCCGGTCGTACCCGCGCGCAAAGTCGCCCACCCCCGGCCGCTCGATCTTGATCACCCGCGCGCCGAGATCAGCCAGCTGCCGCGTCGCATACGGCCCCGCCACCGCCTGCTCGAACGCGAGGATGGTGATGCCGCGAAGGGGCGCATCCCGCTCCTCCCCGCGTCCCTCGTCCCCCGTCCCTCGTCCCCCATCCATCAGAAGCTCCTCGGCAGCCCCAGCACATGCTGCGCAACATACGACAGGATGAGGTTCGTCGAGATTGGCGCGACCTGGTAGAGGCGCGTCTCGCGGAACTTGCGCTCGATGTCGAACTCGGCGGCGAAGCCGTAGCCGCCGTGGGTCTGGACGGCGGCGTTGGCCGCCTCCCAGGAGGCGTCGGCGGCCAGCAGCTTGGCCATGTTGGCCTCGGCGCCGCAGGGCTGGCCGGCGTCGAATAGCGCAGCGGCGCGCTGGCGCATCAGGTCGGCGGCGCGGATGTTGACATACGCGCGGGCGATCGGGAAGGCGACGCCCTGGTTCTGGCCGATCGGCCGGTCGAAGACGATGCGCTCCTTCGCGTAGCCGATGGCGCGCTCGATGAACCAGTCGCCGTCGCCGATGCACTCGGCGGCGATCAGGATGCGCTCGACGTTCATCCCGTCGAGGATGTAGCGGAACCCCTTGCCCTCCTCGCCGACGAGGTTCTCGGCCGGCACCTCCAGCCCGTCGAAGAAGACCTGGTTCGTCTCGTGGTTTATCATCGTGTCGATCGGTCGCGCCTCGAATTTGTCGGCCGGCGCGTCGCGCAAGTCCACCAGAAAGGTCGAGAGCCCCTCCGACTTGCGCGCCACCTGGTCGCGCGGCGTCGTGCGGGCCAGCAGGAGCATCAGATCGGAGTGCTGGACGCGGGAGATGAAGATCTTCTGGCCGGTGACGACGTAGTGATCGCCGCGACGGACGGCGGTCGTCCGCAGGCTGGTCGTGTCGGTGCCGCTGTCTGGCTCGGTGACGCCGAACGCCTGCAGGCGCAGCTCTCCGCTGGCGATCTGCGGCAGGTACTCGCGCTTCTGCTCCTCGGAGCCGTGCCGCAGCAGCGTGCCCATCGTGTACATCTGAGCGTGGCAGGCGCCCGCGTTGCCACCGGAGCGGTTGACCTCTTCGAGGATGATCGCCCCCTCGGTCACGCCGAGGCCGAGGCCGCCGTACTCCTCGGGAATGAGCGCCGAGAGGTAGCCGGCCTGCGTCATCGCCGCGGACGAACTCCTCGGGGTAGCCGCGCTCGCGATCCAGCTTGCGCCAGTAGTCGTCGGGAAACCGGCGGCACAGCTCGCCCACCATCGCCCGCAGGTCCGCGTGCAGCTCGGCCTGGTCCTTCTCCGCGTCGCCCATGTCGCCATCCCTCCCTCTGCGCCCCTGCCTCGTCCGGATGATCACAGAAAGACGCCACGGTCACAACCCACGTCGTTGCGCGACCGGCGGCCAGCAGATACCATCTGCCACGTATCGACCAGACAACGACAACGGAGAGACGGCGTAGCGGCCCCGATGCACTGACACGTCCAGACCAACCATTGACCGATGATGGACGACCGCCCACAGCCGGGGGTTCTGGCATGGGCGACACAACAGGAGCATCCACCGTGCGCCACTCCAATCCCTCCGGACTTGCCCGTGAGATCGGGCCACTTGTTATCGCTGCATTCGTCGCCCAGCTCAGCGTCGGCACGATGTCGCCATTCCTCGCCGCAGTCGCGACAAGCCTCGACACGAGCCTGGCGATGCTGGGGCTGGTGTCGATGGGCGCGCTGGCCGCGACCGCGGTTGGCGGACTGATCGTCGGGCCGCTCGGCGATCACCTCGGACACCGGACGATGCTCCTTTGGGGGTTGGCGCTGATCGGCGTGGCTGCGGCCGGCACGGCATTCGCGCCGGGCGTCATCGTCCTCGCGATTGCCCGCGCCACCGGCGGCGTCGGGTTCGCCGGGGCCAGCGGCATGCCGAACGCCATCGCCGCCAGCCATTCCGATGGCGCGCAGCGCCGCCGAGCGCTGGCGATCCTGGCGACGGCGGGAACGGTCGCCGGCCTGGTCGGCGCTCCGCTGATGACGACCATCGGCGCGGCATCGAGCTGGCGGGTCGCTTTCCTCGTCGTCGCGGCGGTCGTCGGCATTGCCTGCGTCGCCACATATCTGACAGTCCCGCGGCCCGACTCTCCGCCCGCCGGCAGAATTACCCGCCGGGACATCGCGGAACGCTACGCGCCGATCCTCGCCGACCGGCGCATCCGCCTGCTCTACGGCGCGACCGCAACCCAGATGTTCTGCCTGATCGGCGCGTTGACGTTCACCGGGGCGTTCCTCGCGGGCGACCGAGGCTTCTCCCTTCGGGCGATCGGCTGGGCATATATGGCGCAAGCCGCCGGGGGCATCCTGGGCGGGCTGCTGGCGGGAGGCCGTCTCGGCGGGCTGGGGTTGACCAGGGCGTATGTGGTCGCGATGCTGGCGATGGGCTGCTTCTTCCTGCTGTTCTTCGCCGCGCCGCTGGGCGTCTGGAGCGTCCTGCCGTTGGCTCTCACCGGCCTCGCCCAGGTGGCCGGCTGGATCGTGCTCTCGACGATGCTGGCCGAGCGAACGAGCGCCGGCCAGGGCACGACGATGACGCTGAACGGCTCATTCCTCGGCGTCGGCGGGGCGCTCGGCGCTGCGGCCGGCGGTGTGCTGATCGATACCGCCGGCTACACGACGTTCGGCGCGCTGATGTTGCTCGCAGCGATGGCATCTGCTCTGCTGGGTTGGAGAGGATATCGGCTCGACGCAACGCCAGCCGTCTACAATGTCGACGCGGTCACGGTAGCGGGAGAGAAGAGGGGGATAGATGACGGTCGCGACAACGCTCCGCCCAACGATGGATGAGGTTTACGCGGCGCGAGCGCGGTTGCGCGGCGTGACGGTTCGCACGCCACTGCTGCAACTCTGGGGGAGCGATTCGATCTGGGTCAAGCCGGAGGTGCTCCAGCCGGTCGGCAGCTTCAAGATCCGCGGCGTCTACAACGCCGTCGCCTCGCTCGATCCTGACGAGCGCGCCAAAGGGGTCAGCACCGTCTCGTCCGGCAATACGGCACAGGCGGTCGCCTGGGCGGCGCGGAGGTTCGGCGTCCCATCCCGGGCGATCATGCCGACGACGACGCCGGAGAACAAGCTACGCGCCACCGAGGCCTACGGCGGCGTGCCCGACCTGCGGCCGGCCGGCGAGGCGTTCGACTACCTGCGCCACGGCGGATATCGCGACTTCGAGGATGCCTTCATCCACCCGGTCGCCAACCGCGACCTGCTGGCCGGCCACGGCACGATCGCGCTGGAGATCTTCGAGGATATGCCGGATGTCGAGACGGTCTACGTCCCGATCGGCGGTGGCGGGCTGATCAGCGGCATCTCGAACGCGCTCAAGGAGCTCGCGCCGAACGTCCGGATCGTCGGCGTCCAGCCGGAAGGTTGCACGCCGGTCATCGCCGGGCTGGCGGCGGGCGAGCCGGTCGACGTCGAGGTGCACACGATCTGCGACGGCGTCGCGGTCAGCTTCATGTTCCCCGAGATGTACCCGCTGCTGCGCGACCTGGTGGATGAGATCGTGACGGTCTCGGACGACGATGTCATCCGGGCGATCCGGCATCTCGCGCTGCGCAACAAGCTCGTTGCCGAGGGGGCCGGCGCGCTGGCCACCGCCGCCGCGACGAAGTACGGCGACGATCGCAGCATCGCCATGATCAGCGGCGGCAGCATCGACCCGGCGAAGCTCGCCGAGATCATCACCGCCGAGGATTGAGCCGGCGACCCTGGTAGGGGGCGAACACGAGGTTCGCCCCTACCAGTCCCTTATCCCTCGCTGGACTCCTTGTTCGGGTAGGTTTTCTCGCCGGCCCGGATCGGGACCTTCAGCCAGTTCCCCATCGGCGGGACGGTGCAGACCCAGTTGTCGTTGTACTGGCAGTACGGCGCGTAGGCGTAGTTGAAATCGACCGACAGCCGGCCGTCCGGCCGCTCCTGCGGGTCGACGGTGCGGCCTGCTCCATAGGTCTCGACGGTGTTCGTCGTATCGCGGAATGGGATCAGTAATCGCCCGCGCTCTGGCTCCCGATAGACCGTGAGCGTCGCCTGCTGGCCCTCCACCTCGAAGGTGATCCGTCCGTGGGGCACGTATTCACGGCTCTCGCCGGTCGTCGTCGGCAGCTCGACCGGATCGTGCGGGATGTCGGTGTCGACCTCTAGCACGAGAGCCAGGCTGGGATCCTCCTCGAAGTAATCCAGCGGAACGAAGCCAGCCTTCTGCGTATCGGTCAGCGGCGAGTGCTCGCCGGTGCGCATGAACTCGTCGCGTCGCTGGCGGTAGCCGGCAAGCCGCGATGGTCGTGTCGTCGTCATTGGGTCAGGCTCCTTTCGGGTCGATGATACCCCCCGGGGGTATGATATCAGATCCGACTAGTCCTTCGCCGACTGGTCAGGTTCCCCCTCGATGCGAAGCCAGGCCTTCATGCGCTGCTTCATTCCCTCGACCGACTCCTCGTCCGACAGCTGATGCTTGACAGTCGACCAGCCGCCCCGCGCGGTCTCATAGATCGACTGGCCGCCGTGGGTGCGGAAGAACGCGGCACGGTCTGCGTACTGAATGAGGAACCAGTCGTAGAGCATCGCAGGCTCTGGCGCTGCGCCATGGAGGTAGAGTGGGTGGAAGGCGCCATCGACCTGCTGGTCGTCGACGTAGATCTCGCGGGCGGCCACGACGCCAGGATGCTCGATGATCAGCTCGGTGACGGCGGCGTAGAGCCGAGGGTAGTTGCGCTGGCGGTCGCGCCATCGCATGCCGAGATCGAGCGGCATCAGCGACGCGGCCTGGACCTCGCGGACAACCTCGATAACCGCCTTGCCCGGATCGTCGCGTAGCGCCTTGCCGAGCGCCATGCGCTCCTCGCCGCCTGGCTCTGTCAGCCGGGGCGGGTTCTTCCCGTCGATCATCAGCATCCCGAAGCGATTGGCGATCTCGTTCGCAAACGTCTTCCCCGTCGTCCTGCGAGTGAGCAGGAAGCGATCCCATCCATGCTCGGGATGATAGACGGGCAGCGCGTCGATCCCCGAGGTGGCATAGCGCGCTGTTACGACCGCGTTGGCAACGACCCAGCCGAGCGCGAAGCCCAGCCGGCTTGGCGTTGCCAGGTAGGCGACGTCCTCGGGGATGTCGTCGGCCAGCGGGACCTGTTCGAGCTCTCCGTAGTTTCGGATCGCCAGATCGACTAGTTCACGGATCTCCATCGACAGTTACTCCACCTGTTTTACACAACGGCAGACCGCGCCACCGAGCAATTCCACCGGCACATACGCCTCGGAATCCGATAGAACGCGGTTATCATCACTTATGATGATAGACGTTCTCGCCGTCAAGAGGCTCGTTATCTCGTCAGAGACGGCGTCCGAACCCCGACTCCGCACGCATGAACACCTGTAGAAGGGCCGTCGCTACATGCCCGAGCCACAAAACGACCGGTCGATCTTCGGTATCTATACCGGCTGGGTCGTCGTGATTGCCGTGATGCTGACGCTCGCGATCAGCTCCGGAGGGCGGTTCCTGTTCGGGGTCGTGCTCAAGCCGGTGAGCGACGAGTTCGGCTGGGATCGCGCCGACATGGCGCTCGCGGTGACGATCAGCGTCGTCGCGCTCTCGCTGCTACAGCCGATCGTTGGCTGGATAGTGGACCGCTACGGCTCGCGACGCATCCTGATCGCTGGCGTCATCATCACCGCGCTAGCGATGCTGCCGATGACGGTCGTCCATAGCCTCTGGCAGGTCTATGTGTTCTACGGGCTGCTCGCGGCATTCGGCTTCGCCGCAACCTCGCCGGTCAACACCACCGCGCTGGTCAACGGCTGGTTCGAAAAGCGCCGCGGGCTGGCGCTGTCGATGGCGACCTCCGGCTCGGCCTACGGCCAGCTGCTGATCGTCCCGATCGCCACGGTCATCCTCATGCACTGGGGCTGGCGCGCCAGCTACCTGGCGATCTCCATCGCGCTGCTGGTGCTGATCCTGCCGATCGCGATCCTCTTCGTCCGCGACGCCCCGCGAGACCGGCCGGCCCGCGGCCGTGATGGGCAGATCGACAATCGGCCGAAGGTGACGCTCGGCAGGGCAATCCGGACCCCGGCCTACTGGCAGCTCTCGTTCGGCATGTTCGTCTGCGGCTTCACGATGGCATTCACCTCGGTCCACATGATCCCGTATCTGACCGACATGCCCGAGCATTCGACCCACACGATGCAAACGACTGCATCACTGGCCCTTTCGGTCGTCGGCGCCTGCAGCATCATCGGCGCGATCGTGATGGGCTTCCTCTCGGATCGGGCCGGCCATCGCCAGATGCTGGCGCTGACCTACTTCCTGCGCGGGCTGTCATTTCTGATCCTGCTGGCAGTCGGATCGTGGATTCCTGGCATCTTCCTGGCGGCAGTCGTCCTCGGGATCTCCTGGACATCGACAACCCCGCTGGCCTCGGCAATGGCGGCAGATATCTACGGGCGCGCGTCGCTAGCGACGATCTTCGGCTTCATCTTCACCGCCATGAACGTCGGCTCCGGCGTCGGGGCGTGGTTGGCCGGCCTCGACTACGACATCACCGGCAACTATCACGCGTCGCTGCTCGCCAACGTCGCGATGGGCGTCGCTGCAGCGGTCGCGACGTTTGTCATCCGCGAGCGGCCGATCGAGGCGTTGCCAGTTCCAGCCGGCCGGACGCCCGAGCTCGCAGGGGCGACATCGTCCGTCGTCGGCGATTGACGCCGCGGCCGGCTCATCGAGGCCGCTCTGTCTCCTCTGGCTCGTAGTAGGCCGACCGACGGCGCTGGATGATCGCGGCGACCTGCCGCTGCTCGAGCCCGTGGGCGTGCAGCACGTGGCGCACCAGCTCGAGCCCGGCCTCGAACTCGGGCTGGACGATCTCGTCCGCTCCGAGGTCTCGCAACCGTCGCATCTGTTCGCGGCTTCGCGCTCGCGCGACGATATCCACCCGCGGGTTGAGCCGCCGCGCGACAGCGACGGCCACCTCGGCCGCCAGCGGGTCGGAGATCGCGACAGCAAGTGTCCGAGCGTGCTCGACTCCCAGCTTCGTCATGAGGTTCGGGTTCCCGGCATCGCCAAAGATGGCGGTGACCCCCCTCTCTTGCGCCGACCGCACGGTTGGCAAGTCGTTGTCGATGACGATGAAGTGGAAGCCCCGACGCTGCAACGCGTCGGCCAGTTGCGCACCGATCCGCCCATACCCGCAGATGATCGTGTGCCGGCGCATCGACACGTCGACGATAGGCTCGAACATCGGCTGGCCGGCGGCGGCCGCGCCAGGCGTTGGCAGGAGTGTCAGAATACCTGGCGTCGCGTTAACCATCAGCGGCGCGACGATCAGCGTGCCGAGCGATAGCGCCAGGATCAACCGATACTGGTCACTGGCGATAATCCCGTGCCCGAGCGCCTCGCTGGCAACGATGAATGACACCTCGCCAACCTGAGCCAGCAGCACACCGGCCATCACCGCGCTGGCTCGCGAGAGGTTGAATAGCCGAAGAACCCCCGCCAGGATCACTGTCTTGCCGAAGACAACGAGTAGCACCAGCCCGGCGACTGCCCACGGATGATCGGCGACAAGCCGCAGATCGAGCAGCATGCCGATCGAGACGAAGAAGAGCGTCGCGAAGGCATCGCGCAACGGGGTGATATCCACCAGCACCTGATGCGAGAAGTCGGATTCGGACACGATCAGGCCGGCCAGGAAGGCGCCAAGGGCGATCGAGAGGCCGGCCCATTCGGTCACCAACGCCGCGCCGAGCGCGATCACGATGATCGAGAGCACGAACAGCTCGCGCGACTTCGTCCGCTCGACCAGCTCCAGCAGGATCGGAACGAGGCGCAAGCCCAGGATCAGCACCGCCGCCAGCACTGCGACCGCGACTCCGACCGATCGGCCGATGACGGCCAGAACATTGCCGTCTCCACTGCTGGCCAGGATCGGCAGCGTGATGAGGATCGGGACGAGAGCGAGATCCTGGAAAATGGCGACACCGCCGGTCGCCCGCCCGTGGCGCGTCTCCATCTCGCCGCGAAGCAGCAGCATCTTGAGCGCGACGGCCGAAGACCCGAGCGCGACGACCATGCCAAACACGGCCGCGGCCTTCCCCGACCAGCCCAGTGTCAGCGCGACCGCCGCTCCGGCAGTCAGGGTCAGCACAATCTGGAGCGCGCCTGCGCCAAGGGCAATCCGCCGGATGCGGAGCAGCTCGCGCAGCGAGAACTCGGCCCCCAGCGAGAACATCAGGAAGGCGACGCCCAGCTCGGCGAGCGTCTGGACGATTTCGGAGTTGAGGTCAACCCCCGGCGTCGACGGCGAAATCAGGATTCCGGCAACCAGATAGCCGAGAATGACTGGCACGCGTAAGCGCCGCGCGACGACTCCGCCAGCGAATGCCGCCGTCAGGGCCATGCCGATCGTGGAGACAAGCTGCGGGTGATCCAATCGGTGTCCCGTCGGTGCTGGTCAACAATCGGGCGCCGCCGGACGGCGCCTCTCCTCAGTCGTTCAGCCCGGTGGCTGGCTGTGCCGGCCGCTGATCTGATCGGCCCGAATGACGATCAGCACGCGCGGATCGGCTGAGAGCGACTCGACATAGCGCCCGGCAGCATCGCCTATGTAGCGCGCAGCGATCTGCCGTAGCTCGGCCCGCGCCGCGGCATCATCGTGGATGAGGCTGGCCAGACCGCGCACCCCGACGTAGGCGTAACCGTTCCCCGGATCGGTGACAACAACCGTCACGCGGCCATCGCGCGCGATATGCCGCGCCTTGACCGACGCGGCCGGCGCAATCATGCGCACCTCATCGTCCACGAGCCTGAACCACATGACTGTCGACTGCGGGCTGCCGTCGGCGCCCAGCGTCGTCAGCACCGCGAAGGCCGGCCGCTCCAGCAGCTCGCGATCCTCGTTCGTGTAGCTCGTCATTCGACGCTCCCCCCGGTCGCGACGCCCGGCGTCATGGCCCGCGGCCCCACCCGGACCTCGAATGGCGCGCAGGACGCAGGTTCATGATAGCCGGGATCGACCATCAGCGGCATTTCACGACCGGCACAGACATTGCGACGGTTACTCAGGAATATTGTCAGCGCGCCCCGAGTCGGGGCGTTCAGCATGAGGAACGCAGATGATGACGATGAATGCGAACCAGCGGCGAGCATGGTCCGACCGGCTCAATGCCGAGCTGCGTGAGACGCTGGAGTCGCTCCAGCGGATCGAGCAGGAGATCCCGGCGCTCTCGCGTGACGAGGATGAAGAGGGCGGGGTGCCGGCCAATCATCTGGCCGACGAAGCCAGCAACGTCTACGAGTTGGAGCGATTGGCAACGATTCGCGCAGGTCTCACCGACCGCGAGTATTCGATTCGCGATGCGCAGACGCGCCTGGCGAACGGGGTGTACGGCATTTGCCAACGCTGCGGCAAGCAGATCGACCCCGGCCGGCTGGAGGCGCTGCCCTGGGCGCTCTATTGCATCGAGTGCCAGGAGATCGTCGATCGGGAAGTGGACTAGACCGGCCTGCCACCGTATCCGCAGATCGAGCCGGCATAGGGCGGGACGGCCGGCGGCGCGCGCCGCACCGCGCAGTTCGCTGGCTACGGCATGTCTCTGCAACCGGTGCTTTCCACAGACAGAAGGGCGGCCGGACTGGGGAGAGNNGAGGAAAGGGGTGGGATGGGGTGGGTGGGTATCAGGATCGGCGGCCGAAAAACTTCCGGCCATCGCGCCGGCCATGCGTTGCCAGGTCTTGTCGGCGCGCTTTGACCAGCACATCCAGCGTCATCGGGTCATTCATCATGCTCTCCTGCTTCATTGCATCACGCCGCATACGGCGTTGGTCGGGCCGCCACATCGCGGCTACCGAGGCGGCTTTCCTGCACGCCTCACCGACTGTGATGACAGTCTAGAGCGCGGCCAGCGCGGGCGCATCGGCGCTTCGGCCTGTTCCGCGCCTGTCCAATGGTTCAGGGGCGCAACCGCCAGATGGGCAATTGGGGCGGGGATGTTGTTATCGGCAGTAACGCTCGGCGAGCCGAACCACCTCGGCGCGCTCGTCGGGGCCAAACCAGGGTGGGTCGCCGGCCTCGGCGTTGTCGCGTAGATGTTCGCGGCTAGTCGTCGCCGGGATCGCGACCGTCACACGCGGGTCGCTCAGGGTCCACTTCAGCAGCACCTGCGACCAGGTCCGACACCCGAACCGGACGAACGGCGCCAGCGCCGCGGCCGGCGGCGCGTTGCGAACGAGGCTGCCTTCGCCGAATGGACGCATGACGATCACACCGATACCCCGCTCGGCCGCCAGCGGCAGGATCTCGCGCTCGGCCACGCGATCGAGCGGGTTCAGCGGGATCTGGACGGTGTCAACGTCTTCCGACCGGAGGACGTCGGCCAGCTCTGAAAACGCCGAATGCTGGTAGTGAGTAACGCCAAGCGCGGCAATTTGCCCGGCGTCCTTCATACGCTGGAAGACCGGCAGTAGCTCTCGCCATCGGACGAGGTTGTGGACCTGATAGACATCGACACGGCCCTCGAAGTAGTGCAGGGCGCGATCGATCTGGGAATGACCCTCCACGTCGTCCCACGTCCAGACCTTCGTTGCGACGATCGCCCGCGAACGCCGGCCGGTGAGCGCAGCGCCAAGGACTCGCTCGGCTTCGCCATACATCGGCGAAGAATCGAAGAAGCGCACGGACAGATCGAGCGCCTCGCTCACGACGCCCACGCGGTCAGCCTGCTCTTCCTTGCCGTAGACATCGAACGTCCGCCAGGTGCCCATCCCGACCACCGGAACCCGCAGGCCAGTAAGGCCGAGCTCGCGCCACTCCATCAGCGCAACCCCACGGGCTCATCCGGCCCGCCGAGCAACAGGTCGGCCAACTCGACGAGGGTGTGGACGCGGATGTCCGGATCGAACCCCAGCGGGTCGAGCGGCAGGCCGTGGCGATCGACCCAGCAGACGGTCAGGCCGGCCGCCTTGGCGCCGGCCACATCGAACCCATTCGTCGTGACGAACAGCACCTCGTTCGGCCGGGCCATGAAGCGGTCGGCAGCGACTGCGTACAGATGGCGGTCTGGTTTGAACACCTGGACCATCTCGCTGGTCAGCACATCATCGAAGACGCCGGCAAGGCCATTGCGCGCGATCAGCGGGTCGAGCATGTCGTGTGTTGCGTTCGACAGGACGGCGATGCGGTCGCCAGATTCGTCGAGACGTCTGAGCGCCGGGGCAGCATCGGGAAAGGCCGGCAGCTCGATCCAGCCACGCATCAGCCGGCCTCGCTGGGTGGGGTCGATCGAGAGTCCGAAGATGGTGGTTGTGTAATCCAGCGCGTCCGACGTGATCTGGCCCCAGTCGCTATACCGGTCCAGCACCGTGCGCAAGGTGGCGTACTCCAGCTGCTTGACCCGCCACATCCGCGAGAACGCCGCCGGGTCGGGAGCGACGGCGGCGCAGATACCCTCTAGCGCGCCAAGATCGAAGATCGTGCCATAGGCATCGAAGACAATTGCCTCGAACCCGCCGAACCGTGTCGATGTCATTCCGACCTTTTCCTGTCCGTCGCTGGCGACAACACATCATACTGTTGCACGATCGATCGGCGGCCCCGGCAGACTCGCGCAACGACCACGGCTGGCTCATGCTCATGTACGCTCAAAGGTCTAACGTATTTGTTCGCGTCGTGCTATCGTCGCCGCCACGTCAGCGGAGAGCGCCAGATGTTCCCGGCCGCCTGCGACGAGTGCTGGCGCGAGACGATGGCGTCGTTTCAGCCAGGTGGCAACACGCCCGCCTACTGTTCCGACTGCTTCGCCAATCGCCGTCAGCAGCCCTCCCACTCACGCTACCAGCCGCAACCAGGCAGCCAACAGTCGGATCAGCGGGGTCGGTTCGCCGGCCCCGCTTCTCGTTCGTTCGCCGGGCTCAGACGCGTGACTGCTTGGCCAGAGTCGGCGTCACACCGGCGCACTGATCCTCGAAACGCGCCAGAATGAACAGCAGCGACGACAGCCGGTTCAGATAGGCCAGCAGCTGCTCGTTCTCTACTTCGCCATCGTGAATCAGCCGCACTGCCAGCCGCTCGGATCGCCGGACGATGGTCCGCGCAACATCCAGCGCCGCGCCCCCTTGTGAGTCTCCCGGCAGGATGAAGTGTGGCGGCAGCGGCACGTCGGCTTCCAGCGCGTCCGTCTCGGCCTCGATCCGCAGGACATGCTCGGCAGTGACGTGGTAGCGCTTCTGGTGCACCTCGGGAGTAAACGCCAGCTCGGCCATCATCAGATAGAGATCGCGCTGGACGTCGATGAGAATCGACTGCGTGCGCTCGGAGCTTGCCAGCGAGCGGGCGAAGCCAATCGACGACGTCGCTTCATCGATTGCGCCCAGCGTCTCCGGTCGCGGAGCGTACTTGGGAACGCGCCCGCCGAGCAGGTCGGTATATCCCTTATCTCCACCGCGGGTGTAGAACGGCACGTGGCCCTCCATTTCCTCGTTGCCAGTATCCACGAACCGTACCGGCGGTGGGCGCGGCGCGCAACCCGGCCAGAAAAGGGGGAGAGCCCGCCAGGTGCGCGACTGGCGAGCTCTCAAGGGGTCCGATCCCGATTACACGCGGGACCGACGTGTGGGGGTAGGGGGTGGTTGGTTGTCAGCGTTTATTAACGCTGAACCTACTATCTACCCTGATGCTGAACCTCGCATGACCCGAACCTGAAATCTGGCTGAATTATTCTGGCAGCGTTAGCGATGCGATCGCTGCTCGTATACTTGGCTGGTTCGCGCCGCCGGCGGCGGCGACCAGATGCCCGCGAGACATCCGCTCCAAGCAGAGACGACAACACTATGAGCGCACCCGGACACCCCCACGAGCCGCCGGCCGGAGACCAGCCAATGGCCGCGCCACCATCGCCAGAGCAGCCACGACCAGGCCACCGACAATCGCCAAGAGGCGCAATCAGGGCGATTATTCTGTTTGTCGCCCTCAGTGTGCTGCTGTTCACCTTCTCAGGTGGGATGCTCTTCCAGCGCTTCGTCGTCAGCCCGCCCAGCGGCGGGGCCAGCGCGGCGCCGAACGCCCAGGCAGGCGGCCCCGATGCGATCAACCAGGCCTGGCAGCTGATCCAGGACAAGTACGTCGACCAGAAAGCGGTCGATGCCAACCAGATGACCGAGGCCGCGATCTCGGCGATGCTCGCAACGCTCCACGACGAGGGCCACACCCGCTATCTGACCGCCGAGGAGAGCCAGGCGCAGACAGAATCGCTCTCTGGCGAGTACGTCGGCGTCGGCATTCAGGTCGAGCAACGCACCGAGGGGATCGTGGTCGTCGCGCCGATCGATGGTTCGCCAGCGATGGAGGCCGGCGTTCGCCCCGGCGATATCCTGGTCTCGGTCGATGGACAGGATGTCTCGACCCGCACGGTGGACGACGTGGTCAAGATCATCCGTGGACCAGAAGGATCGAAGATCACGCTCGAATTCCGCCGTGCCGGCGAGGCGAATCCGCTCAGCTTCACGCTGACGCGGCGCAAGATCGAGGTGTCACCAGTCGCCTGGGTGATGCTGGACGATCACATCGCGCTGATCCGACTGTCGCAATTCTCGACTGGCGCCGGGGACGACATCATCAAGGCGCTGGATGCGGCGAAGAAACAGGGCGCAGAACGGGTGGTCCTCGATCTCCGCAATAATCCTGGCGGTTATGTCAACGAAGCGATCAAGGTTGCGTCGACCTTCGTCCCCGAGGGGTCCACGATCTTCGTCAGCCAGTTCCGCGACGGCAGCCGGCAGGAGCACAAGGCCGAGCCCCAGGCAGCGAACATCGGCGACCTTCCGCTGATCGTGTTGATCAATCAGGGGTCAGCATCGTCGTCGGAGATCACCGCCGGCGCGATTCGGGCGAACACGCCAAACGCGACGCTGATCGGTGAGCGAACATTCGGCACCGGCACTGTTCTGAGCACGTTCGAGCTGGATAACGGTGGCACGATCCTGCTCGGCACCGAGCTCTGGCTGACGCCGGACGGCAGGATGATCCGCGACCACGGCATCCGGCCAGATGTCCAGGTCGGGCTGCGGGATGGACAGTATCCGTTCATTCCCGTCAACAACGCCGGCCCACTGCCGGACAACCTGAACGATTTCCAGCTCGAATGGGCAATCGACGTCCTTCGAAACACTAGCGCGACGACCCCCTAGCCGACTGCTGGCGGGGCTAGCCGCGCCAGATCGGCGCGAACAATGCGGGATCAGAGACGCCTTCCAACCGGTTCGACCGCCGTAGCATTCACCGCGGCGGCGGCCGGCATCCTTGTCGCCGGCCTCTGGGCCGGCCTCGCTCAGCTCGGGCTCGCGACCTACCCACCCTTTGACCTCGCCGACCTGCTGATCCGCGCATCCCCCGGCGGCCTGGCAACCTGGGCAATAGAGACATTCGGCCACACAGCCAAGCGTCTCCTGTTGGCCGGCGGTGTTCTGCTCTGGGTAGCGGCCTGGCCGGCGCTGACGCTCGCGGTCGGGCGGGACCGCGAACGTCCAGGGATGATTACCGCCGCCATATCGTTCGCCGCGGGGTTCGGGCTGGCATGGTGGGATGGCGCCCAGGGTGGGCAGCTCGCGTGGCTGGTCATCACGCTCGGGCTGCCGGCCGCGCTCGGCGGGCTACTTCTCGATCGCTGGCTCGCGGGCCTCAAGGCGCTGGACGCCGAGCGGACACGGGAGGCAAGCGACCACTGGATCGACCAGCCGGGAGACTACGGCCGCCGCGAGCTACTGGGCCGTATAGCGCTGCTGACTCTGGGGCTCGGCCTCGGCGGTGTTGCCATCGGCCGCGCGCTGAGTTGGCTCAGCGGGCCAGAAACGCCGACGGAAGCCGGCGAGCCGCTGGCAGCCGTAGCCGCCAGCCCCGAACCATCCGTCGCGACGCCGGCCACCAGCGGCTTCATCGCGCCCGACGGCGTGCCGCCGCGCTACACTGATAACGCCGCGTTCTACAGGGTTGATATCTCCACCCGCGCCCCGAACATCAACCAGGATAGCTGGTCGCTGACCGTCGCCGGGCAGGTCGATCGCGAGGTCGTCCTTGCCTGGCAGGACCTGCTGGCTATGCCGGCTGTCACGCAGGACGGCACGTTGATGTGCATCTCTTTTACGTACGACAGCGGGCTCATCTCCACGACCCACTGGACCGGTGTGCCGTTGCGCGATGTCCTCCAGCGCGCCGGCATCGGCGATGGGGTTGCCCGCCTCGTCTGTCACGGCGCGGGTGGCTATTCCGACTCAATCCCGCTGGCGAAGGCTCTCGACCCGCGAACACTCCTGGCCTACGGGATGGATGGCACGACGCTGCCGCGCAACCATGGCTTCCCCTGCCGGCTCTACATCCCCGACCTCTACGGCGAAAAGAACGTCAAGTGGCTGGAGAGGATCGAGCTGATCGACGCCGACTATCGAGGCTACTGGCAGGAGCGCGGCTGGACGAACGACGCGACGATCCAGATCATCTCGACGATCGAGACACCGCGCGGGACAGTCACCCCGGGAGCAGACGGCATCGTGCCGCTGGGCGGAATCGCCTTCGCTGGCTCGCGAGGCATCCGGCTCGTCGAGGTGCAGATTGACGATGGACCATGGCAGCCGGCCGAGATCGAGCCATATCAGCCGGAGCTCGTCTGGCAGCGCTGGCGCTACGACTGGCGGCCAGCCGCCGGCCGCTACCGCGTGACAGCCCGCGCGACCGATGGAACCGGGGCGCTGCAAATCGCAGCAGAAACAGACCCGCACCCGGATGGGATGACTGGCTATCAGACGGTGCGGCTGGAAGTCGCCTGATCCGGCTCGCGCCAGCGCGCCCGGCGCGTCGTCAGCAACCGCGTTACCAACGCCTCGTACTCCTTCGCCCGCCCCCGGCGGCGCTTCGGCTCGTCCCAGTGGACGCCCTTCTCGTAGTTGCAGGCGGCATGGGCCAGCCCGAGGTTGAGCAGGTCGTTCGCCCCGCCGGCCGTTCGCGGGACGATGTGCTCGATCGTCGCCCCCGCGCCGGTCTGCGCATCGAATCGCAGCGGCCCGTTGCAGATCAGGCACTTGCCGATCCAGTCGCCCTCGACCAGGCGAAATGTGCGATCGGTCTCGGCGACAGCGCGCATGATCTCGGCGCGAGATGGCATCGGCGGGGGTTGCTCCAGACTTCCGTGATAGGCTAGCGATGCGCCGCACTCGGGGAGCCGACGTGGCCCAGATTCAATCACGAAATGCAGGGTATGGACGATGACTGACACCAGCGGGCCGCTCGACGGCATCCGCGTGCTGGACCTCTCGCGGGTGCTGGCCGGGCCGTATTGCACGATGGTTCTCGGCGACCTCGGGGCCGACGTGATCAAGGTCGAGCAGCCAGGCAAGGGGGATGACACACGCGCCTGGGGTCCGCCCTGGGCAGGCGGCGAGGCCGCCTACTACCTGTCGGTCAACCGCAACAAGCGCAGCATCACGCTCGATATCAAGAGCGAGCAGGGCAAGCAGATCATCCGCGACCTGGCTCGTGAGAGCGATATCGTCGTCGAGAACTTCAAGCGCGGGACATTCGAGCGGTTGGGGATCGGCTACGACGACCTTCGCAAGGACAACCCCGGCCTGATATGGGCGAACGTCAGTGGCTACGGTCCGACCGGCCCGCTGGCCGACAAGCCGGGCTACGACTTCATCGCCCAGGGCGAGGCCGGGATCATGGCGATCACCGGCGAGCCGGATGGCGAGCCGATGAAGGTCGGCGTCGCGATCGTCGACATCACCACTGGCCTGTTCACTGCCGTCGGTGTGCTGGCTGCGCTGCAGGCGCGCCAGACGACCGGCGCCGGCCAGCGCGTGGACGCGTCGCTGTTCACCTCGGCAGTCGCCTGGCTGGCCAACGTCGGCGAGAATCATCTCGTCTCTGGCAATCCGGCCAAGCGGTATGGCAACGCCCACGCCAACATCGTCCCCTATCAGACGTTCCGCGCCCGCGACCAGCACATGACCCTCGGGGTCGGCAACGACCGCCAGTTCCAGGCGCTCTGCGCAATCCTCGGCCGGCCCGAGCTCGGCGGCGACGAACGCTACGCGACGAACTCGGCCCGCGTCGCTAACCGCGACGAGCTGGTCTCCATCCTGCAGGAGCGATTGCTGACGAAGGACGCCGACGACTGGATCGCCGCCTGCGACGCAGCCAACATCCCCAGCGGCAAGATCAACACGATCGAGCAGGTCTTCGCACACCCGCAAACACTGGCCCGCGATATGCTGGTCGAGGTCGAGCACCCGACGGCTGGACTGCTGAAGCTGGCCGGCATCCCGTTTGCATTGTCGGAAACTCCCGCGAAGATCCGGCTGGCCCCACCGACGCTTGGCCAGCACACCGACGAGGTGCTCCGCGAGCGCCTTGCCTACGACCAGAGCACGATCGACCAGCTCCATAGAGACGGGATCGTCTGATGACCAGCGACCAGGAGCCGACCCAGCAGCCCGACGAGCCGGCCGCCGAAGAGCAGCATCCCACGCCAGCGGCGCCGTCGGCCTCACGCGAGGTAATCCTCGAGAGCATCAGTATCGACCTGCTCAACGCCGGCATTGTCATGCCAGCCGCCGAGTTCGTCGCGTCCGTCCGGCTCGCGGCCGGCTACCGCGTCAATCCGCGTGAGATCGCGGTGGCGCTTTCCCACCTGCGCCAGGCCGGACGCGAGATCGACCCCGAGCAGGTTGCCGGCCTCCTGATCGCGACGCGCGGCGAACGTTCCCAGCGCCAGCAGCGCCACTCCGATGACTGGCGTGCGCTGGGGGCAACCATGTCGTTGAAAGGCCAGGATGGCAGCCCCGAGGGCCAACGCGCGCTGATCGGCGCGGCACGGACGGTCGCCGGCCCGCGCGCAACCGACACGCTGCTGCTGCAGGTCGCGCTGGCGCTCGGGACGCTGAACGCGCCGTTCGACGCGGCGACGATCGGAGGCGTGACGAAGCGACTGGCGCATAGCGCGCCCGACCTCAGGCCAGAAGACATGCCGGCCCTTGTGAGACGCGAGCTCGGCGCGCTGCGACGCGGCCAACGCCCCCGCTCGGCGCGCCAGTCATCGGTCGGCGGTCGCCGCCAGGGCGGCAATCCCGGCGCGCGCAAGCTCAAACCCGGTCAGCGGCGCGGCGCGGGCCTGAAGCGATCGCTCCGAGAGGGAATCCCGGATGACGAATGACATACGGAGCGAATCGACGTTTCCCCACCTTTTGGTATCGAAAGTGTGATAATTCTCACAGCCACCAGCGGCCCGACAGGGAAGGATTAGGGCCGTTGTGTTGAACTGATTCCTGAATGGAGGAACGAGATATGGCAACCGTTCGACCTGATGTCGCAACGATCGAGGAGATCCGGACCGAGAAGATCCGTGTTCTCGTCGAGCGTCACCCACAGTTGATGGAGCCGCTGGCCGAGTATGGGTTCGACCTGTGCTGCGGCGGCGAGCACCCGATTGCCGAAGCGGCTCGGCTGCATGGGCTCGACGCAGAAGAGATCTTCACGAAGGTCTTCGATACGCTCGACATGAGCATCCCGACCGCCTGACCGATGTTTCCACGGCTCGTCCCAATCGGCGCTCTCTCGGCGGTCCTCGCGTTCACGGTCGCGGCCGGCTGTGCCGCGTTCGTGCCGGGGCATATGGCGCTCTGGAGCGCGATTGTCGCACTTGTCGTCCTCGGCGCGATCACACCGATGATCCTGGCGATCAATGTCCGGATCGTTCCGGTCTTCAGTCGCCGCGCCTGGCAGCAGCCGCGAATGATGGCTGCCGCGCTGGTGTTAGCCATCGCCGGTGGCTGGATAACGTTTCTGGGGCGAGCCGTGCCGCTCGGCTGGCTGGAGACAGCCGGCACGGTGCTGGCGCTCGGTGGCGGACTGTGCTTCATGATTTCGATCATGCGGCTGTTCCGCTCCGAGCCCGTCACGAACGTCGGCCCGCCGCTCCCACACCCCGAGCAGGCGCTTGCCGACAAGGTCGGGGTCGGCTTCACCCGCCAGGCAGGGATGTACCTGATCGTCGGCCTGGCAATCGGCCTGATGCTGCGCTTCTGGACGCCCGGCCACGGCCGTTGGGAGCTCGTCTGGGCGCACTCGATGCTGCTGGGCTGGTTCCTGAACATGGCATCAGGGGTCTGCTACCACACCCTCTCGCGCTGGACCGGCCGGCCCTGGCGCTCGCCGCGGATGATCACCCTGCACCTTCGCATCACGACGGTGGCGTTGCCGCTGATGATCGTCGCGCTGGCGATCGACAATCGAACGCTGTTCGCCGTCGCGGGGGTAGCGCAGGCAGTGATGCTGCTGCTGTTCGTCGCCAACGTCGCGCCGATGCTGGTCGGGCTGCCGCTCGTCTCGAGAATCGGGACGCTGGCCGCCTGCACGGCGCTGTCCACTGGCGTGCTGCTCGGCGGCTGGTTCGCAATCGATCCCACAGCTGGCTACCGTCTACGAATCGCCCACGGCTCAATCAACCTCTTCGGGTTCTCCGGCCTGCTGGTTGCCGGAGTTGGCTACTACCTGCTCCCACGCTTCATGGGGCAGGCGCTGCGCTGGCCGCGCCTCGCCATCGCCCAGATCATCATCCAGATCGCCGGGGTCGTCATCCTCGCGCTCGGCTGGTGGTGGCGCCAGCGTGGCGGCGATGGTGGAAGCATCGTCATCATGATCGGCGGGTTGACCACAATGGCCTCGCTGATGCTCTGCGCGACAATCCTTGCCGCAACCTTCCGCAAGAAGGTGCGTGGGACAGTGTCCGCGATGACGCTCAAGCCCTCGGCTCGTCCGGCCCGCTAGCCTGTGGACCGAGTCAGCATCCTCTACACCCGCGCCGCATTGATATGGCTCGTCGCTGGCGTCACGCTCGGCGCGCTGATGCTGTCGGATAGTCTCGTCCCCGGCAGCTGGCGGCTGTGGTTCGCGCCGACCCACGGTCACATGCTCTTCGTCGGCTGGTTCCTGCAGTTCGCCATCGGCGTCGCCTACTGGCTGCTGCCGCGCAAGCGCAACACCTCGCTGCCCTACGGCTACAACGAGCGGATCGCGACGGCCGGCATCGCGCTGCTCAACCTGGGGCTGGGCGTCCGCGTCATCGCCGAGCCACTCGGCCGCGCCGGATACGACAGCACCGCACAGCATCTCGCGCTGGCGCTCTCGTCCGTGCTCCAGCTGGCGGCCATTCTGATCATCGTCGCGCAGATCTGGAAACGGCTCATTCCCCGCCCCGCCAAGCTCGTCCGCGATGGCAAGCCCGTCGGTGGCGACACCGCGGAGCGGCCCTGATTGGTCCGCCCGATCAGCATCCCGAACGCTGCCGCACGCAGTAGAAGATGAAGCTGGCTGGAAAGATGGGCGACCGCACGACCATGTGTTGTTATCGCGAACTTCAACACAGGCGCCAGAGTGGCATCCGTATTATAGTAGCCACCCATTTCCTATAATAGAATCGGTTTACCGAGCCGCTTATTATTGTCGGCCGTTATAAGGAGCTGGTTCCGTGACGCTTATTACGCGCGCGGGTAAATATGTGAGACAGCCGCAAGGATACCGGGCGTTCATACCGGCTCGCCTACCGCCCGACCCGCCGGTGACGGTCGATGCCGCGATGCTTCGTTTGCTCTCGCGCGCGGACCAGGCTCTCGGGCGACTCGACGGGATAGCGCAAACACTGCCGAACCCCAACCTGTTTGTCGCGATGTACGTCAATCGCGAGGCAGTCTTCAGTTCGCAAATTGAGGGAACCCAGAGCACTCTCGACGATGTTCTGGAGTTTCAACTAGGCGCGACCGTGCGCGACCTGCCGACTGATGTGGAGGAGGTCGTCAATTATATCCGCGCCATGAACTACGGTCTCCAGCGTCTCGAGACGTTTCCTCTATCGCTCCGGCTGATCCGCGAGATTCACGCCGAACTGCTTCACGGAGTGCGAGGCCAGGATCGCACTCCTGGTGAGTTTCGCACGACCCAGAACTGGATTGGCGCTGCCGATTCGCCCCTCAGCCGAGCTGCCTTCGTCCCGCCGCCGGTCTCTGAGTTAAACGTCGTGCTCGGGGACTTCGAGCGATTCCTACATGCCGATCACGACTTGCCGATTCTGCTCGTCTGTGGACTGGCGCATGCGCAATTCGAGACAATACACCCATTTCTCGATGGCAACGGACGGATCGGACGACTGCTCATCACGTTCCTGTTATGCCAACGCGAAGTGCTGCATCGGCCGCTGTTGTATCTGAGCTACTTTCTGAAGCGCCACCGCACTGAGTATTACGACAGATTGATGGCAATCCGTGACTCAGGAAATTGGGAAGGATGGCTAGCGTTCTTTCTTCGTGGCGTCGCCGAGACGGCCGAGGAAGCCACACAAACGGTCCGCGCAATCGTGTCGATTCGAGAGCAGCACCGTTCATTGCTCCAGGAACAACATCTCGGGAGCAACGCAGTGAAGCTACTCGATCTTCTGTTCGAAAAGCCGATCATCAACGTCGGCTACGCAAAGGAGCATATGAAGGTCTCGTTCGCAACAGCGAACAAACTGATCGATCAGTTCGTGACGCTCGGACTGCTCCATCAGATCACCCCTGGACCGCGTAAGCGTGTCTTCCGCTATGCTCCATACCTGACACTCTTTGACGAGCGAGCACCTGACGACGGTGAATCGGTGCCACCACAGCGGACGGTGTCTGAAAGATAACGACGCCACCTGTCGTCTGACGCCTCACCGACATGTACGAGCGCGGCATCCCACGCGACGCTAACTCCGTAACAATCGTCCTCTATCCGATCTGCCGTCACGATAATACGGAGCATCCGACATCGTTAGCAGGTCGGAAATCTGGTTGGCGCCGCCCAGGTCCGCAGCGTGCAAGCGTAGACGAACCCCATCCGCAGGTAGACGGGGAGCCCCATTTCGGTGGCAGTGAGCGTGATCGCGATGCAGCCGCGCTGCCTGGCCGCGTCGATCGCCGCCCAGGTCATCGCTGTGCCGATCCCGCGGCGGCGGAACGCGTCGTCGGTGACGACGCCCATCACCTCGCCGACCGCGCCGAGACACGACACACGCGCCGCCGCAACTGGAGCGCCGTCGACGTATCCGACGAAGAGGGCGACATCCGGGTCGAGGGCCGCAGCAAGCGACGGAATATAGCGGCGCGGGGTGCGCGTGATCGCAAAGAAATCATCCAGATCGCGCTGCGTCGCGACGCGCCGGATCGCCAGGTCCGGCGGCGGCAATGGGCTTGGCGGGATCGGCGCGAGAACGAGTGCCGGCTCCTCCTCGTCGACGATCCAGCCGCCGGCCCGCAGCGCATCGTCCAGTAGCACGGCGCGCTCGACATCGAGCATGACGCCGTACACCGCGCCATCGTAATAGGCAGCCGCCAACGACAATAGCCGCCGCGATGTCGCCGGCCCGGTCACAATGACAACGTTGCCGTCTGGCCCCGGCTCGTCGCTGGCGACAAAAACCATGCCGTCGCGCTCCATCCGGCGGGCCGGGTGTGACTGATAGCGATCCAACGGCGATGGCGTCAGCAGCGCCACGTAGGCGACGGCACGGAGATTGGTCATCTCCTGCGCCTTATCCTTCATCCCCCGCAAGCTCGACGAAGCGGTCGATATCGGCGCGGATGATATCGAGGCTGGAGCGCCAGAAGTCGATCGAGCGGATGTCGATGCCGAAGCGGGCAGCCAGCGCGGCGGCCTCGGCGAGGCCGGTCGAGGCGAGCAGATCGTCGTAGCGTTCCCGAAAACCCTCCGGCTCCTGCCGGTAGCGAGCGTAGAGGCCAAGGCCAAACAGCAGCCCGAACATGTAGGGGTAGTTGTAGAACGCTCGATCGCTGCTGTAGTAATGCGATTTGACCGCCCACATGTACGGGTGCAGCAGATCGGTGTCCAGCCCGTCGCCATAGGTCTCACGTTGGGAGGAGAGCATCGCCTCGTTCAACTCGTCGACCGATAGCTCGCGTTCGCGCCGGCCATCGAATACGGCCTGCTCAAACAGAAATCGGCTGGTGATATCCACCACGACCTGGGTGCTGCCTTGCAACGACGCCTCGAGGATCGCGAGCTGCTCCCCCGGGTCCGATGCGGCCAGCACTGCGTCGCGGATGATCGTCTCGCAGAAGATGCTCGCCGTCTCGGCCAGCGTCATCGGAGTCTGGCGCTGGAGTGGAGTGCGGCCGGCCAGGTTGAGGTTGTGGTACGCATGACCCAGCTCGTGGGCAAGCGTGCTCATCCCGGCGAAGGCGGGCTTGAAGTTCGCCAGGACACGCGACTCATCGGCCCGCAGCGGCATACAGAACGCCCCGTCGCGCTTGCCTGGGCGCGACTCGGCATCCACCCAACGCTCGGCGAATGCCCTCGCGGCCAGAGCGCCCATTCGCGGAGCGTAGCCGTTGAACTGCTCCACGACGAACGCGGTCGCCTCGTCCCACTGCCAGTCACGGCTGCTCGCGCCGACGGGAGCGAACAGGTCATACCAGGCCAGCCGCTCCAGCCCGAGCAGACGCGCCTTCGCACGGAGATAGCGGCGGAAGTCGGGGAACGCCTCGTGGGCGGCCGCCAGCATCGCGTCGAGCGTCGCGCGGTCAATGTGGCTGTCGAAGAGCGCGACATCCAGCGGGGAGTCCCAGCCGCGCCGGCCAGCGAGCGTGACGAACTCCCCTTTGATCGAGTTCAACGCGGCGGCGATCGGCATCTCGACGCGCTTCCAGGCAATTAGCTCCGCCTCATAGCCACGGCGACGTATCTCTCGATCGGACTCGTAGGCCAGGTTGCGGACTGCGCTCATCGGCAGTTCGGCAACGTCGCCATCGCGCTCGATTTCGACGAGAAGCTGCGACGACACGTTACCCTGGAGCTTTCCCCAGGCTGACCCGCCGGAGAGATTCAGCTCGGCGGCAAGGGCCTCTTCGGCCGGCGACATCTGCCGGCTCGCAGCCTCGGCGGCATGGCGCAGCGCGAACTCGTGCGACCTGGCCACATCTGACATCGCCAGCAGCGAATCGATATCCAGCGACCCGACCCAGGCGGTGAAGCGTGTTTCCAGTTGGGACAGTCGCGCCAAGTGCTGCTCGAGCTGGGAGTAGGCGGCCTGCGCGGCAGTGTCACGCGAGTCGGTCGTCACGAAGCTGGCGAGATATGCGCCGAGCGTCCCGACCTCCCGCAAGACAGCGTTGAGCCGTGAGACCACCTCGTCGAACGACACGACGGCAGCGCCATCGGTCGCGAGATGCTCGTGCCGGCCGACATCGTGCGCGTCGAACAGCGCCGCCAGCCCGGCGATCGCGTCGATGGCAGACTGAAAGCCCGCGCGATACTCCGCCGAGTCGAGGCTCGGATAGACGACCGTCATGTCCCATCGGGGAAGCGGCTGAGTTGCCAAGAACACGCTCTCTTCCGTGAGGCTCCGCGGCAGCGCCCACATCGCGCGCCGCAGAACGAGGATACGACACGCGGGATGTCAGTCGTGCTCCTCGAGGATCCGCAGAAGGAGTGGTGTGACGGCGTCCGGTCGTTCCCATGCGGGGAACGCGCCGGCCCCGGGGATGAGGTAGCGGCGGGCGTGGGGCAGCTCGCGCTCCAGCTGCCGGGCAGTATCGAGAAATTCCGTCAGGTCATCCGCGCCATTGATCAGCGACACCGGCTGGCGCAAGCTGCCGAGACGATCGACGATCGGCGGGACCGGGGACTGGCCAGCGTCGGCGCGCCAGGGGGCTCCCGAGAACTCGTCCATGATCTCCCGCAATTCAGCGGCGTTCGCCTCGCGACGAACACCGTCGAAAAACGGCTGCTCGAACCAGCTGGCCCGCGCCGCGACAACTCCCCGATCCCGCGCGATCTCGCGCATGCGGATCAACGCGGCATCGTTTGGCGCCAGCGGCATTCCGGGGATCACGGCGCCCTCGAGGATGAGCGACGCCACCCGGTCGGGATGCTCCAGCGCCAGCAACAGCCCGACGCCAGCGCCGGTGTGGGTGCCGAGGATATGAGCGCTGGCGACGCCGAGTCGATCGAGCAGCCGGATGACATCGACCAGGTGCTCGACGGGGCCGTAAGCAATATCGATCGGAGAGGGCGATCCGCCGTGCCCACGCAGGTCGGCCAGGACGAGCCGGCACGAGGACGCAAGCGGCCCGCGCTGCCACCGCCAGTAGCGATGATCGTGGCTGAAGCCGTGCAACAGCAGCAGCCACGGCCCGTCACCTTCGACGACGGCGCGCAGATCAACCGGGTCGGGCTGCATCGGCATCTCCTCCTCGGCGCATATACCCACGATCTCAGTGTAGGCGACCGATGGCGCCGCGCGGCAACAGCCCACTCCGATTTGTCGACTCCGGGGTGATAACTCGATATACGATACTGATGTTATGTCGTATAATCATCCGGC
>MTKZ01002886.1_pt1 | contig 39596 bp, 28 predicted proteins | sample 1042781 | NCBI WGS metagenome assembly MTKZ01 (sample SAMN06212207, study PRJNA360539) | anaerobic digester metagenome | biome: Wastewater treatment plant; material: sludge; isolation source: anaerobic digester fed with sludge from wastewater treatment plant | place: Denmark: WWTP Viborg ...
CTCACTCGACGCCACGCGACAGCGCCGGTGGTTCGATGGGCAGAGGACGAAGAGATTCCTCGTCGCGGACTCCCCGGAATGACGAGAGGCGGATGGTCACACGTCATTCCGAAGCAGAGCGAGGAATCTCACTCGACGCCACGCGACAGCGCCGGGGGATCGATGCGCAGCGAACGAAGAGATTCCTCGTCGCGGACGCCTCGGAATGACCGGGGCGCGGTGGGCGAGGCGCTGACTACCAGCCCGGGCGCGCCAGACGGAAGCCGCCGTGGCTGTTCCAGGGATAGGCCGGGGGGAGACTCCCGAAGCGGTATGCGCACCGGCTGACGAGGCTGTAATCATCCCAGCCACCGCCCCGAATGACGCGGAACGCGCCCGTGGCCGGTCCCTGCGGGTCCACCGCCGGGCTGGCCGAGTAGTAGGTCTCCCCGTACCAGTCGCGGCACCACTCCCACACGTTCCCGGCCATATCGAGGCAGCCGAACGGGCTCGCACCCCCCGGATAGCTCCCTGCGGGCGCCGTTTGAGAGGCCTGCAATCCGCCGCCCGCCGGGTTGCTGTCCCAGAAGTTGTTGCAGAACTCGGCTTCCCACGTGTCGCCCCAGGGGAAAACGTTCGAATGGCTGCCTGTCCAGCGCGCCGCCTTCTCCCACTGGGCCTCCGTGGGCAGCGCTCCTCCGGCCCACGAGCAGTACGCTTCGGCCTCGTAATACACCACGCCCACAACCGGGTGCTCATCCGTCTGCGTGAAGCCACCCTCGCCATCATCGAGGGGGTAATCCCAGTCCTGCTGCGCAGCCCAGTACCGGGGCTCCGTCCTGCCCTGCGACAGCCTCCAATTCCACCCGGCGCTCGACCAGCAGGCAGGGTTGCCATACCCGCCGCCGGCAATGAACTGACGGTATTCGCCGCGCGTCACCTCGCACCTGCCGAGCCAGTATCCGGAAAGATAGACCTCGTGCCGGGGAAGCTCGTTGCCGAAGGTGAACGGCTCGCTGCCATTGTTGCCCATCTGGAACGAGCCCGGCGGGACATAGACCATTTCGGTCATAGCGGGCGCGGCATACAGCGCAGCCTTGCCCGGCGCCTGCGTGACCGCGAGCACCCCGCCGGCGTAGTCACCCTCGACGATCAGGAAGTCGCCCACCCTGGCGGCAACGCCGGTGACAACCACCTGGTTTGTCCCATCGGTCAGCCTGAGCGGCGAGACGGACGTGACGGTACCGAAGGTCCGGATCGGGTTGGGAGGCGTGGGCGAATACTGAAGGTCGGAGATTCGGACAACAAGGGCGCTTTGCGCCTGCGAGGACGCGAGCAGAATTGCTATCGCCCACCAGATTATAGTCAACACACAGCCCTCCTCCCCATCGTCCCCTGCGGTCACGGTGTCTTCGTGCCGGAGATACACGTCCATCCGGCAATGAGTATTGTATCAGGGCCTTTCAGTTACCGCCGCGTCTGAGCGGCAGCAGCAGCGTGAGAGCGGCGCCGACGAGCGCCGTGCCCGCGCAGAGCCACATGGCAGGCCAGAACGACCGCGCGGCATCGGCCATCGCCCCCGCGACATACGGCCCGGCGGCCTGCCCCACCCCAAAGAATAGCGTCACGAACCCGAGAGCCGCCGGGGCCAGACCGGGCCCCAACAGGTCGCCGCACGCCGCCGCCATAATCGCCGGGATGCTCCAGGCAGAGAGACCGAAAAGAGCCGCCGAAAGGAAGAATCCCGCAGGGGCCGGCCACAGGGGGAAGAGACTGAAAGCCACCGCATGCACCAGATACACCAGCGCCAGCGCGCTCTTGCGGCCGATGCGGTCGGAGACAGATCCCCACAGAGCGCCACAGAGCAGGCTGAACCAGCCCATAACCATGAACAAACGTCCGGCCTGAGCCTGGGTGTAGCCGCCGTCGGCGATCAGACACTTGGTGAAGAACGTCAGGTAGATGATATAGGAGAACCCGAAGGCGACGTAAACGGCGCCAAGGAACCAGACGACAGGCTTTGTGTAAACGCTCGCCAGCCCCGCCGCCCCGGGTCGCCTGCCCGCGGCCGGATCGCCGGTGTCTGCCCCCACGGGCGCCAGGCCGAGATCGGCGGGGGCGTTGCGCAACACAAGTGCGCTGGCGGCGGTGAGAGCCAGCGTCACGCCGCCGAAGACGCACCAGCAGACCCTCCACCCGTCCGCTCCGAAGGCAGCGAGCAGGCGGGGAACGAGCGGCCCGGTGACGATCAGCGCGATGGACGAGCCGGCCACCGCCACGCCTGTTGCGAGGCCCCGTCTGCGCGGCGCAAACCAGGACGACATCAGCCCCATGACCGGCACATTGCTCGCGCCGCTGCCGATCCCCGTGAGAGCCCGCCAGAAGACCGCCGAAGCAAAACCGCCGGACGCTCCGGTCATCAGCATCGAAACGGCGGCAAGGCCAAGGCCGCCCGTGATAACCAGGCGCGGCCCGAAGCGAGCCGCCAGTGCTCCCCCGATGACGCACGACGCCAGATAGCCCGCAAGATTGGCGGTTGCGAGCGCCCCGGCCCCGGCGTTGTCTATGCCGAGTCCGGACTGCATGGGGGGAAGAACGACCGAATAGGCAAAGCGACCCAGCCCGAGCGACCCGAACACGACCAGCGTCCCCATGGCCAGCACAACCCAGCCGTAGTGGAATCGTGGAACCGTGCTTTCTGACATCCGTGCACTGCCCAAAACCAGCCCTCCCGCAAACGCCAACATCAGCCCCAATGGGTGACGGCGCTACAATACCCCGTGCGGCGCCCGGGTGGCAAGCAGACCGATCCTTACGCGCGCAGAGGCGAAGATTCGGGCTCGCGCCAGAGCTTGCGATCTCGTGATCGAGCCTGTTTCGAGTTGCCCAGCAGTGCAGAGTCGCACGAACGGGCGCCGCTGGCCCCGCAACCGAAATGCGGCGTTTTCACACGTTTTCCTGCCAAAACCCCATTTACACACTGGCAGTAGTACGGTAAGGTTTCACTAGCAGCCTGGGCGCCGGCGCCTGGTTCTCGGGCCGCCTGCGTGAGTTGTCTGGTCGCCAGTTCATTCCGCCGCCATCATCGGAAGGCATGATTTGCGAGGTCAATATACACATTATGCACCCTGGTTCACAAAGCGGTTCGCCCGAGCATATGCTCAGAGCCATGCGCTCAACCATGAGGGGAAGCACAACTGACCGTATCTGCCGCACCCGGCGGGCGCGGGGATTCACACTCATCGAGCTTCTGGTGGTCATCGCAATCATTGCCATCCTCGCCGCCATCCTGTTTCCGGTCTTCGCCGCCGCGCGGGAGCGGGGCAGGCAGTCTGCCTGCCTGGCGCACCAGAACGAACTGGGCAAGGCGATGATGATGTACGTGGACGATCACAACGGATCGTTCCCGCGAGGCTATTTCACCGTTCAGACCCCGCGCCCGGGATCGGTCATTCTGCTCAGCGTTCCGGGGCGGACAGCCTATGGATACACCTACTGGGGTCTTGAGAAATACTGCTCGAGTTCGTACAAGATACTCATCTGCCCGTCGGACCAGGTGGACTTCAAGCCCGGCTTCGGGGGGTCGGCCTCCTACGCATACAACTCGTGGTATCTCGGCAATATGACTCCGGACTGGCAGATCCGGGGTCCCAATGGTCAAGGACTCGCACATCGGGAACCCGGCCCAGACCGTGATGATTGCGGAGGCCCAGGCACACCCCGTGCAGGATCAGGGGCAGTGGATTCGAACCGACCACATCTACCCGCCCTCGGTATCGTACGGGGGATACGGGGGTGTTCCGAAGGACTACAACAGCTTCACGGCGGGGCGCCACAAGAAGGGGCTCAATGTCACCTGGGCGGACGGGCATGCGTCGTGGATGCCGAAGCAGGGCGACCTGAGCAGGGACGACACGCTTTTCGATTTGAACTGAAATCGGCACGGAGGTTTGCTGTAACAATGAGAGTCGCGAGTACAGGCTGCGGGGGAATCGCAGCAGCGCACGCTCAGTGCGTGGAGATGGCGGGAGACGAGATCATCGCCGTTGCGGACGTGAACGAGGATGCCGCGCGGCAGTTTGCCGGCAAGCACGGCGGAGTCGCATTCAAGGACGTTGAGGATCTGCTCGCCCAGGCGCGCCCGGATGCGGCTATCGTCTGCACTCCGCCGAACAGCCACAGCGCGATCGTGACAGCGCTGCTGGAGGCAGGCGTGCCCGTGCTCTGCGAGAAGCCGCTCGCGCATACGGTGGCTGACGCCTCTGATCTGGTGGACGCCGCGCGCCGGACGGGAGTGCCTGCTTATGTGGCCTACTGCCACAGGTTCAACCCGGCGGCGCGGCTTATGCGCGACTACGCGCGGGAGGGCAAACTGGGCACGCTCTTCACGTTCCGAAACGCGTTTGTCGGCTCGGCGCCGCAGTTGACGACGGCGTGGCGGACCGACCCCGAGATATCTGGCGGCGGTTGTCTGATGGACAACGGCAGCCACAGCCTGGACATTCTGCAGTTCATCACCGGCCCGGTCAGCGAAGTCTGGTCAAAGCTGCACTTTGCGGCGGAGGGGCGCGGGGATGTAGCGGCCGATCTGCTGACCGTGGGCGAAGGCGGCGTCGCCGGGCTGATATCGGTCAGCTATGTGAGCGCCAGACCCCATGCGGTGTTCGAAGTAATCGGGAGCGAGATGGCGCTGCAGTACGACTATGAGTCCAGCGGCAGCACTGTCACCGCGTTTCGTCCGGGCGCGGAACCCGCTCTCATTGAAATGCAGGCCGGGTGCGATGTGCGCTTCATCGAGCAGTACCGGGCCTTCAGCGAGGCAATGAAGGGACGGCCGACAGCCCTGGCCACTTTCGACGAAGCGCTGAGTGTCTCGCGGGTGATTGACCGCTGCCAGCAGCAGGCGGGAACCCCGGGAGGCGTCTGTTGACGTCAGCGGATGCGCAGCCCGGAATCGGCCTGATCGGCTGCGGAGTCATCTCGGAGTGCCTGCTCGGGGGCGCAAGTCTGGCGGGTATCCGGGTGTCGGCAGTGTGCGACTCCGACCGTGAGCGCGCCGGGCGCGCCGCGGCAGCCTGCGGGGCACGGGCCGTCTCTGAAGCGGGCGGCATCTTCGGCGACAGCGCAATCGAAGCGGTGATCATCGCGCTGCCCAACGATGCTCATTACAGCGCGGCAATGGAGGCGCTCGCCGCGGGAAAGCACGTCTTCTGCGAAAAACCCCTGACAACCTCGGCGGCGGATTCGCTTGCTCTCGCGCGCAAAGCCCGCGAGACCGGCCGGGTTTTTCAGATGGGCTACATGAAGCGGTTCAACCCGGCATTCGCGGCCGTGAAGGCCAGGCTCGAGCAGATTGCGCCCCTGACGACGGCCTCGCTGCGCCTGACGGTGTCGGGCGATCCGAAGCTCGAGGGCGGCCCGGGCACGCCGGGAAGCTGGCACTCGGACATCCAGCGCTCCGGCGGAGGGTTTCTGGTGCACTCCGGAAGCCATCTGCTGGACCTGATGATGTTCTACTTCGGGCGTCCGGAGGCTGTGTGGGGCTCTCTGAAACGCGACGTGAACGGCAACGAGTACTCGAACAGCTTCCTGTTTCGTTTTGAGGGCGGATTGCAGGTGGCCCTTCAGATGGCGCAGACGCGAGCGCAGGGGCTGGGGTATGCGGGCAGCGTCTGGGAAGAGATCGTGGAGGTCAACGGGGTAAACGGGCGCCTTACGGCAAGGGGCGCGGACTGGATGGGCAAGATACCGGCCAGGGCAAGCGCTCACCTTGCGGATGGCGACGGGCCGAAGGATCTGTTCACGTACTGGGAGTCCCAGTGGGCAGAGGAGCTGAAAGCGTTTGTGGAGGGGGTACGGCAGGGACGCTGCCTGGGGAGCACGGTTGAGGACGGATATCGCGTTGACTATATCCTCGACCAGTTGAAGAGGCTCGAGTTCAACGAGGGTCCTTTGAGGCTGGAATATGCCGTCTGACCTGCGCGAGCGGCGCGATTCGATGCGGGCCATGGTGCTGACAGGCAGAGGGCGCCTGGAACTGCAGGAAATCGAGTGCCCGGAGCTTCATCCGGAAGGGGTCATCGCGCGCGTGGAGGCGGTGGGCATCTGCAACGCCACGGACCTGCGGGTAGTGGACGCCGCGGACCCGGAGCAGGTCTGGCCCAACAAACCGTGGCCGGTGGTGCTGGGGCACGAAGTGTGCGGCGTGGTGGAGCGGGTGGGCGCGGACGTGACCGGCTGGCAGATCGGAGACCGGATCGCCGGATGGTGCCCGCCGTGCGGAGGGTTTGCCGAGTGGTGCCAGTTCTATCCGGCATACATGGCGGCGGTGAAGGTGCCGGACGATATGGCGGCCGAGGACGCGGCTCTGCTCGAACTCTCGATAGGCACGGCGCGCTACTTCTTCCCGGAACGTGTGATGGCTGTTGTCCGCCGGGCGCGGTCGGCCCTGGTGCTCGGGCTCGGTCCGTCCGGTCTGTTGTACGTGCGCGAGTGCGGACTGCTGGGCATCCCGGTGGTGTATGCAAGCGACAGGCACGAGACGCGCCGCAAGCTGGCCGCGGAGATGGGCGCGGCGGAGGTTTTCGGGGGCGGCGACGAACCCTTCCGGGCGCTGTCAGAGCGCGGGGAGCAGGTTGACATCGTTGTGGATACCACAGGCAAAGACCTGTTCGGAGGCATTGCACGGGTGATCCGGGCGGGCGGCGCGATCGTGCCGTTCGGAGTGGGCTTCGACTGGGCGGCCAACGAGGCCGCGCTCACGGAGCGAGACGTCATCGTCTCCTCGGCAAACCTGGAGGAGGGCTGGAGTGCGGCGCCTGTTGTCCTCGACTGGATCAGGTCGGGCGAGCTTCCGGTATCGAAGCTGGTCACGCGAAGGGGGACCTTCGAGGACATCCCGGAGGCGCTTGAGGCCATTCGGGCCAGACGGGACATCAAGGTGGTCATCCGCCCGGTCTGACCGGGCTTTTCCTGAATCGGCGACGCGGGGCAATCCGCGGCGCCTCATAAAACACATTGTGCACCTTATTTCACAAATGACAGGGAGATGCGTATGGGCTGGAAGTTGTTGCGGGAAACGTGGCGGCTGGCCGCGGCGATTGCGTTCTTTTGTCTTGCGCCGGCACTGATGGGCGCCGCATCCGAGTTCGACCCTCTCAAGGAGCTTCACGAGCGGGAGCGCATCGTGATTGCTCCTCCCGTGAAGGTTGCTCCCACGATAGATGGTAAGATAGCCGGGGGCGAATGGGACGGCGCGGGGGCTACAACGGGGTTTCACGCGTACACGGACAGCTCGGTTGTGCCGGACGGTCCGGTGCTGTTTGCGGCTTACTCAGAAACGGACATCTATCTGCTGGTGATCACCCCGCAGGACCCTTCCCGCCCGCTCTCTTCGATGGCAAAGGCACCGGACCAGGCCGCTGTAACGAACGACGACAGCATCGAGTTGTTCCTGAGCCACGACGGCAAGAACGTCTATCAGTTCGTGACGAACTCGGCGGGAGTCACCGCGGACCTCAAGAACAACAATCTGGAGTGGAACGGCAGGATTTCATGTGCTCCGGGGCAATGCCTGGCGTCTGATCTGCCCGCGGATTGGGGGCTGCCGGAAGGGAAATACTGGTTCGCCGAAGCCGCCATCCCATTCGCAACCGTCGAGGCCGCCGCGCCGAAGACGGGCGACCGATGGGCGGTGAACGCGGCCGTGAACCGCAGCGGCCCCTGGACGTCTCTGGCGGAGTTGAAGGGCAAGCTGTTCTCCAACATCGAATCGCACCCGGCGCTCGTGTTCGCCGCGCCCGGCGAGCCCTACGTCCAGTTGACCTCACTCGGGCGCTTCCACTTCGGGGAGCCCGCACCGCGAGGACGCGTGTTCAATCCGGGCAGCAGCGCTGTCTCCATCGGGGTGGATGTGGACATGCGCAAGGAAGGCAGCCGCACCACGGAAGATGCCTACCGCACGATCATCGGCGCCATCAAGTCGTTCCGCGACAAGGTGACGGTTCAGCCGGCATCCAGCCAGCCGTTTCACTTCCCGAACGAGGCAACGGACACGGCCATCAACCGCATGGCCGTCCGGGTATCGGTGCTGGGCGATGACGGCAAGCCCGCGCGCGACCTGCTGCTTCGCAGGGGAGACATCACCCTGCTGCCGCCGCTGGTGGTCAAGATAGGGAACGTGCCGCCGCGCAAGTACGCCATTCTTACCGCCGATACGACGGGCCTCAAGAGCCGCGCGAGACTGGAGCGCCTCGCCATCGATGTGGCCGTCAGCGATGCAGGCGGCCGTGAAGTGATGCGCCAGAAGTCGGACGGGCCGGCCGGCATCCGGGAGATGAAGCTCGACTGGTCGAAGCTTCCCGTGGGAGAGTACTCCTGCGCGGTCAGGGCGGTGTCGGCGACCGGCGAGGAGATTGCAGCGAGCAGCGGCAAGTTCTGCATCCCCGAAACCCCTGCCTGGCTCAAGAGCACGGTGTACGACGACTACGGCAAGCTGGACCGGGTGCCCCTGCCGTGGCGTCCCGTGAAGGTCAGCGGCAGAACGGTTGACGTCTGGGGCCGCGCAATCACCTGGGAGCCGGAAAGCATTCTCCCATCGAAGATCAAGAGCGTGGGCGCGCACCTGCTGTCCGAGCCGATGAAGCTGGCGGTCTCCGCCGGAGGGCGCGAGTTCTCAATCCCGATGGACACCTTCCGCGTTACCAAGACCACTAAGACGCGCGTGACGATGGTGGCGGAAGGCAAGGCCCGGGGCATCGGCGTGCGCGCGGACATGTTCGCGGAGTTCGACGGCTTCATCTGGGTCACGCTGTCGGTCAGGGATGAGGTCAAGGGGCGCAAGGTGGACTCGATGCGCATCGTTACCCGGATGCCCGCAAAGGACACCACCCTCTACCAGACCTTCAACCGGGCGCTGACCGGCGATATCGGCGGCGAGCCGATCCGCATCGCCTGGCAGGGACTGCCGAACGAGCCCATTGTCAACTTCTACCACTGGCTGGGCAACGAGGACAGGGGGCTGGGGTTCACGTACACATCGCTGGAGCACTGGCTGCCCCGCACCGAGGACAACTTTGCCACCATCCTGCCCGGCAGGGAGCACCACACGTACGCCATCAACCTGGTTGAGAAGCAGGCTTCCGTGGACGGGCGGAAGTTCACGGTGGGCATCCAGGCCACGCCCATCAAGCCTCTGCCACCCGACTATCACGGGATGATAGGCACGACGAAGCTCTGGCAGCCGTGGCGGCTGGCGCAGAAGCGGCCGGAACTGATTGACATCTATCTTGTCTGGCCGGAGCCGGTGACCACCATCATGCTCGGGCTGAACAACCCCTACAACGTTGACACAAAGCAGTACCTGGAGCACCTGAAGGAATCGCGCGACGCGGGCATCTCGCTCGTGACGGTGGCATCCTGTCCGCAGAAGGTGTCGTACCACGACGAGTGGATGGACCAGTTCGACCTGGAGTGGAAGAACCAGCCGGAGTCGGTCCTGAACTGGAACGGAGTGGCGACCTATCAGAACTGCGGACGCTCGCTGGCGCTCCGCAAGTGGCTGTTCTACGGATGGGCGATCGAGAACGTGAAGAAGCTCGGAACGGACGGCATCTACTTCGACGGCTGGCAGTCCGGACAGATGGGCTGCTCCAACCCGCACCACGGATGCGGATGGACCGACGCCGGGGGCAAGCGCCACCTGACGATCCCGGTGCTGGAGGGACGCGAGTTCAACCAGCGGATGTGCCTGTTCCTGGAGGACACTGTCAAGGCGCCGCACTTCCTTGCGGACGGCGCGCCGGCGCGCCCCGGGTTCCCCCGCTATCACTACTGGATTCACTCATGGGAGTTCGTTCCGTCCGTCATGGGATATGCCACGGAGTGGCTGACGGGTGAGTTCACGGGCTGGCCGCAGAAGGGCACCAGCACGTTCGAGCCCGGCGGAACGTTCGCGGACTGCATGGGGCTGGGATTCTTCCGGACACGCGGGCTGTCCACCCACTTCGGGGTGACCAACATGTGGCTGCCCATGATGTGGGAGGACGATGAGGAGCTGAAGCGGGACCACCAGACGATTATGGCGCTGGCGTGGCTGCTGCCTCACGGCGTGCCGGTCGGCGGCGCCAGCTACCTGAACCGTGAGACCCTCATGAAGGTCACCGACGTGCTGTTAAGCTACGAGCACCGCAAGTCGGTATTCACCCCCGGATGGCGGCCGAACCCGTTCTGGAAGGTGGAAAGCCCGATTGCCCGCGAGGTGCTTGCCGCCACATGGAACGTCAAGGGCAAGGACAGAGTGCTGGCGGTGGTTTCCAACCTGAGGAAGTCCGAAACTCACGACGTGACCCTGAAATGGACCGGGTTCCCGGGAGCCCGTGTGACAAACGCGCTGACAGGCGAACAGATTCCGGTCAGGGGCGGACGCATCACAGTTACGCTCAAGCCCGAGACTTTCGTGCTTGTAGCCGCGGAAAAAGCCGCACAAGCGGCGGGAGCAGACAGAAAATGAAGAAGATCGGATACATTGACCACTACCTGAACAACTTCCACGCGGATGTCTACGTGAAGCTGATCCGCGAGGGGCGCTTCAAGGAGCAGTTCGATGTGGCCTACGCGTACGGCGAGGTCGCCGCGGACGGCGTGGACAGCGAGCAGTGGTGCAAGGACAACAGCGTCGAGTTGCTGGGCAGCCCGGCGGAAGTCGTCGAGAAGTCGGACTGCGTCGTCGTGTTGTCTCCGAACAACCCGGAGCGGCACTGGGACCTCTGCCAGGAGGCGCTGGCCTCCGGCAAGCCGGTGTATGTGGACAAGACGTTCGCGCCGGACGCGGCAACCGCGGCGAAGCTGGTGGAGATGGCGGTGAAGTCGGGCACACCGATGTTCACGACATCGGCGCTGCGCTTCGTCCCCGAGATCGGGGAGTTTCTGAACGGCATCGGCAGAGAGCACCCGGCGCAGGCGGTCTCTGTGCGGGGGCCGAGTTCGTTCGCGGTCTATGGCGTCCACGTGATCGAGCCGCTCGTCATGCTGCTGGGGCGGGGAGCACAGCAGGTGACGTACTTCGGCGATGGGCGGTTCATGCAGTTCGGCGTGAACTACGCGGACGGGCGCATCGGCGGCTTCAGCCTCTTCGAGCCCGGCTGCGCGATGGGCGATCGCTGGTGCGCGCAGCCCTTTGAAGCGAGCGTGATCTTCGGCGACGGCACAGCAGTCTACAGGTTCACGGCGGACAGCATGTTCCGCGACCTGGCGGACGCGATGTGCGAGTTCTTCAGCGGCGGCCCCTCCCCCGCCCCGTTCGAGGATACCCTCGAGGTGATGGCCCTCATCGAGGCGGGCCGCCGAGCGATGAACAGCCCCGGCGTTCCCGTGGCAGTTCCGGAAGTGCCCAACTTCGGGCGAAAGGCCGCGGGCTGATGGCATCCTTCCGTGAGGGCACGATCGACTATGCGCGCCACAACGAGGAGACGCGAGCCCTGTGGGACGCGTTCGGCCGGCGCGAGGCCCCGCGCGCGCCCTGCGTGGCCGGGGGGAGCATCAGCAACTACTTCCTGAACCCCGATCTGAATACGCGGGGGCTCGAGTTCCGGCAGTACTTCGAGAATGTGGATGTGCAGATACAGGCGCAGCTCGAGTTTCAGGAGTGGCTGCGTTTCCACGTCCTCTGCGACCGGGAGATGGGAGTGCCGGCCGATGGCTGGCAGCTCGCCACGGACTTCCAGAACAGCTACGAGGCGAGCTGGTTTGGCTGTGAGGTCGTGTATCATCCGGGGCTCATCCCGGACACCCTGCCTCTGCTCACGGGAGAGGCGCGCGAGGTCTATGACCTGGCCGACCCCGACCCGCTGAAGGACGGGCTGGTCGGCCGCGCGGTCGAGTTCTTCGACGCGATGACCGAGCGCTGCACATCCCTCGAGCACATGCGCGTTCCGGTGAAGCCGCCGGGAGCGATTACGGGCGAGGGGTCAGACGGGCCTTTCGACGCCGCTGTGAAGCTGCGCGGATCCGAGGTGATGCTGGACATGCTCGTGGAGCCGGACTGCTTTCACGCTCTGATGGACTACATCACGCGCAACATCATTCGGCGAATTCGGGCGCTGAAGGAGTACCGCTGGAGCCGCGTGCCCGGATCGAGCGATGCCGGCAAACTGAAGACTCCGCACTTCTGCCTTGCGGACGACGCTGTCGCGATGCTCTCGCTGGAGCAGTACCGCGATTACGTGTTCCCGTATCATCGCCGTCTTCTCGACGAACTGTTCGAACCCGGAGAGCTGTTCGTTCATCTCTGCGGCAACGCCACGCATCTGTTCAAGTTCATGGTCGAGAACCTCGGGGCGCGCGCTTTCGACACCGGATTCCCCGTGGACCACGGGGCTCTGCGCCGCGCGCTCGGACCGGACGTCTTGATTGCGGGAGGCCCCACGGTGATGAGGATAAAGGACGGCCCGGCCGAGGCGATTGAGCGGGACGTGCAAGCCATCTGCGAAAGCGGCGCGCTGGAGGGCGGGAGATTCACCTTCATTGCAGCGAACAACATGGCCCCCCGCACCCCCGTAGAGCATGTCGAGGCGTTCTGGGAAGCGGTGAAACGGCATGGCGCGTTCACTCGGGAGGCGGGAGAGGGAAGCCAGGAGAGGCGATAGTGTAATGGTCAGGCTTACCAGACATCCGAAGAATCCGGTACTTCTGCCAGTTCCGGAACACCCGTGGGAGAGCAAGCACGTCTCAAACGCCGGGATCATCGTGAAGGACGGCAAGGTCCACATCCTCTACCGTGCGGGCGGGGACGAGATGAAGCCCTGCACCAACCACACGTGGCCCGTCAGCCGAATCGGGCTGGCCGTTTCGAGGGACGGCGTGACGATTGACGAGCGGCTTCCCGAACCCGTCATCGGCGTGCAAGGAGAGCCCCACCCGCTCACGGACGGCGCTGAGGACGCCCGGGTCTGCCAGATAGACGGGGTCTATTACGCTGTTTACTGCACGACTTCGGAGATACCGGAAGTCCTTTCGTATTCGACGAGCAACGATCTGGTGCGGTGGGAGAAACAGGGCGTGCTGATGCCGGACTTCTCGCAGCGGACAGGAGGATTGCTGCCGGAGAAGGTGGACGGCGAATTCGTGCTGTTTCACAGGATTCTGCCGCATATGTGGATATCGAAAAGCCCCGACCTGAAGACCTTTCACTCCACGCAGATTCTGATGGAGACGCGGTGGGGGCACTGGACTGAAGTCAAGATGGGGATCGGCGCGACCCCGTTCCGGACCGATCAGGCGTGGGTGGTGATCATCCACGGCAAGGACCGGCACAGGAAGTACCGGCTGGGAGTCATCTGGCTCGACCCCGACGACCCCTTCCGCGTCATCAAGGTGCAGGACGAGCCGATTCTCGAGCCTGAGGCGGAGTACGAGCGCACAGGGTTCGTGGACAACGTGGTCTATACCTGCGGGGCTGCGGTGCTCGGCGGCGAGGTCTATGTCTACTACGGCTGCGGCGATCAGTGCCTTGCCGTGGCGACAGCCCCGCTCGGGGATTTCAGGCTCTAGATGCCGGCGAGAGGAGAGGACTGGAGACCATGCTCAAGCTGAACAGCCGCAACCCGCTGTATGCCCAGATCAAAGAGCTGGTGAAGACCGATATCGCCAGCGGCAGGCTCAGGCCGGGAACGCGGCTGCCATCCACGGTGGAGATGGCGCAGGACTACTGCGTCTGCCACAAGACCGTGCAACTGGCCATGCAGGCGCTGACGAAAGAGGGCTACCTTGTTCGCCGCCCGCGCCACGGCACCGTGGTGGCGGACATCCCGCCGAGCCGGCTGCGTCCAAAGGAGACCGGACGTCTGGTGCTCGTTGTGCACTACACGGACGACGGCTTCATCTCCGGAGCATTCGTGCGAGACCTCGTGGACGGGGTGCGCGCGGCAGCGGCGGACGCCGGGTGGGCGCTCGAAATGAGCCTCTACTCCAACTTCCAGCCCGCCACCGAGGACGGGCCGTTTGACGGCTGCCTGTTGCTGCGCCCCGAGCGTGAGGCGGCGCTCGGCATAAAGAGGCTCGGGATTCCAGCTATTCTGCTCGACATCCAGCACCCGCGGTCCGGGCTCTCGTTCGTGGAGACGGACAACGCGGACGGCATACGGCAGGCCGTCGAGCATCTGACATCGCTCGGGCACCAGCGGATTCTGTATGCGCATTCCGACCTGGAGGCCGAGGTGAACCACTCCGGGCGGGAGCGCTACCGGGCATTCGTGGAGCAAACGCGGGAGCTGCGAATTCCCGGCGCCGACGACACCGTCCGGGCCGAAAGCCTGGAAACGCGCATCGGCGGCTCGGATTTCACGGCTGTCATCACCGATGGCTACAGCTCGACCTGCGAGATTCTCAACCAGCTCAGCAGACTCTCGGTGGTCTGGCCGCGCGATCTCTCGGTGGTGGCCTTCGACGATATGGAGCTGGCCGAGCACATGCCCGCGCCGCTGACAGTTGTGAGGCAGAACCTGTTCGAGGTCGGCAGAATCGGCTGCCATGCGCTCATTGCCGGCAGCGGGCTGAACGGCAGCCTGCGAGCATTTGTGCCCCCCGAACTGATTGTGCGACGGTCAACGAGGAGCATTCGATGATACAGGTCACAGTGGCAGGAGAGACCGCAATGGTCACTTCGAACAAGAGCGGCGCCGGCGCCGACTTCACCGTGATGAGCGTGGACGCCAGCGAGCGCGTTCATGAGGCGGTGGAAAACATCGCGCGCGAATCGGGGCATCCCCTTCGCGTGATTGCGCGGGCATCGAGCCCGTCGGAGGCGATTGAACTCGCCGCGAGGCTGCAGCCCGACATCGTTGTGCTGGATATTCAGCTCCAGTCGCCTGGCGGCGCGGTGCTGGGACGCCAGCTTCAGGGTCTTCTGGACCGCCAGCCGCTGCTGATCTGCCTGACGGGCGCCCAGCGATTCGACCGCGCGCGCCTTGCCGTGCAGCTCGGAGCGGTGGACCTGCTGCCAAAGCCAGTAACAAGGGAAGACCTTGCGCAGGCGCTACAGAAGGCTGTCGCGACTCTGCGTTCCATGCGACACCACGAGCAGGAGCGCATGGCGATGGAGCGGAGGCTCGGGCAGGCGATTCAGACGCCTTCCGCCCCGGCTCGCCCCCACCGCACCCGCAGTTCGCAGATCGCCCAGGCCGTGCGGCGCTACGTCGAGGCCCACTATGCGGAGAACATCTCTCTGCAGTCCGCCGCGGACTACGTGCGCCTGAGCGCCAGCTACCTCGGCCCCCTGTTCAAGGCGGTGTGCGGCCTCTCCTTCCGGACGTATCTGCGGATTGTGCGCATCGCCCGCGCGAAGGATCTGATGCGCGACCCGGCCCTGAACCTGTCCGAAATCGCCCAGCGCGTCGGCTTCGAGGACGAGAACTACTTCAGCCAGGTCTTCCTAGAGGTCACCGGCATGCGGCCGGGACAGTACCGCAACTCCAGTCTGGGTCAACAGTGACGGCTGGCGCGGCTGGAGACAACATTTGAACCTGAACTATCTCGACTGGACCATCATCGGAGTCGCAATCGTAGCATTGCGCCTGTTCAGCCTGAGCACGCGGCAGTATATGCACGGCGTGGCCGATTTTCTCTCGGCCAACCGGTCCGCCGGACGCTATCTTCTGACCATCGCCACCCAGATGGGCAGCGTGGGAGTGGTGACGTTTGTCGGAGCGTTCGAGATGATCTACTCCGCCGGGCTTCCACCCAGGTGGTGGGAGTTGATGGGCATCCCGGGCGGCGTGATCATACTCCTGACGGGCTGGGTGTATTACCGCTTCCGCGAGACGCGCGCAATGACGATGGCGCAGTTCTTCGAGATGCGCTACAGCCGGCGCTTCCGCATATTTGCGGGCATCCTGTGCTGGACTTCAGGGATACTGAACTTCGGCATCTTCCCGGCAGTGGCGGCGCGGTTCATCATCTACTTCTGCGGTCTCCCGGAGACGTTCAGTGTTCCGGGCCTCCCTTTCGATGTCTCCACCTTCGCGGCTGTCATGGCGGTAGATCTGGCGCTCGCGGTGTCGTTCGTTACGATGGGCGGGCAGGTCTCGGTTATGATTACGGACTGCGCGCAGGGCATCTTCTGCGCGGTTGCGTTCGTCGTCATCTCTTTCGCGCTCATTACGCTCGTGAGTTGGGAGCAGATGACCCAGGCGCTGTCTCTCGCGCCCGCCAACAGTTCCATGATCAACCCCTTCAAGACCGGGCACGTAGAGGAGTTCAATATCTTCTACTTCCTGATCGGGATATTCGGGAGCTACTACGGCTACATGTCGTGGCAGGGCTCTCAGGGATTCTACAGCTCGGCGAAGACCCCTCACGAGCAGAAGATGGGCGGAATCATCGCGCTGTGGCGCTACGTGCCGCAGGCGCTTCTGATGCTGCTTCTGCCTCTCGCCGGGCTGGCCGTGATGAAGCTGCCGGAGTTCTCGGCACAGGCTGAGATGGTCAACCAGAGCCTCAAGGCGATACCAAACGAGTACGTGCAGGGGCAGATGCGGGTCCCGATAGCCATGGCTCACCTGCTGCCGTACGGCATCAAGGGGCTGCTGGCCACGGTAATGATATTCATCTCCTTCACCTGTCACGACACGTACATGCACTCGTGGGGCAGCATCTTCATTCAAGACGTCGTGATGCCGCTTCGCCGAAAGCCGCTGACGCCCGAGCAGCACATACGGCTGCTGCGATGGTCGGTGATCGGAGTGGCGCTGTTCGCGTTTCTGTTCAGCATGTACTACCCGATGGGGCAGAAGATCCTGTTCTTCTTCGCAATCACGGGCACAATCTGGCTGGGCGGATCGGGCGCGGCGATCATCGGGGGGCTGTACTGGAGGCGCGGCACAACGGCGGGAGCCTACGCGGCGTTGACGGTCGGCGCGGTGCTCGGCCTGGCGGGGCTCATCGTGCCCCAGGCGTATCAGAGCGCCCATGGCCGCCCGTTCCCGATCAACGGGCAGGTTCTCTGGTTCATAGCGATGATCAGCGCTGCTCTGGCATACACGGGTGTCTCGCTTGTCACGGGCCGCGGCAAGCCGCTGTTCAATCTGGAGCGAATGCTGCACAGGGGGCGGTACCGCATCGCCGGCGACCACGAGCAGATGCAGGAGGCGCCGAAGAGCCTGTGGCTCAGGATCACCGGTATCACTCCGGAGTTCAGCCGCACCGATACGATTCTGGCCGTGGCGCTCGTTGTGTACTATGCCGCCAACGTGCTCTGGTTCGCGATCTTCAGCCTTGTGAACCTGTTCTACCCCATCAGCGACGCCGCGTGGGCGAAGTGGTGGCTGTTCGACATACGTTTCAAGCTGGCGATCAGCCTGCCAGCCGTTGTCTGGTTCGCGATAGGCGGGATCATGGATATGAAGGCGCTGTACCGAACGCTTGGCACGGCGCACAGAGACCCCACGGACGACGGAAGCGTGCGCCAGCACGAGGACGCGGCACTGGAAGGGGAGCCGGAAGCAATCGAGGCCGGCGTCAACTGACGCGCGGGCTCCTGCTAGTCGAGATCCCGGATGTCCTCAGGCGAACGCGGGATCAGCAGCGGCAGCAGGTCCGGTCCATCCCTGGTCAGGCTGACCATGCCTGTCACTTCGAGCCTGCCGCCCGGCGGGAAGGGGCCTGGAGCGTTCCGCAGGTCGAGACGGAGCAGGACACCCGACGCGTCATCGAGCGCCAAGCCGCCGCCATCCGTCCCTGTCACAGAGCCCCACGCCCGGGCCAGAAGCCCGATGTTGTTCAGCCCCACGCCTCCGGTGACGCCGCTCTGCCCGGCCCCGGGTCCGCCGAAGTCCGAGCCCCCCGCTGACTTAAGCGCCATTCCCAGCGGCACAAGCGGTGTTGCCGCGCCGTCAATCGAGAGCAGCGCGCCAGCGACCTGCCTCTCGCCTTCAGCCGTGGTGTCCATTGTCCCGGTAACGCTCAGCACGGCTCCCGGCGAAATGCCGATCGTGTCCGTCAGCGGCTGCACGCGGATGCCCGACGCGCGGTCGGCCCGGCCGATGTAGAGGAAACCTCCCGGCTGCAGAGGGCCGCTGGCCGCCACGGCGCCCGTGAGGGCGACCCTGGTCCCGTCCGGTTGGAGCTTCGCCTGCGCTATCCCGCCGGGAAACAGCGGATCCTGGCCCGAAGTGGAGGGAACCCAGAACCCGATCCAGTGCGCCACGCCGGTTGCCGAAGCGAATCCGGCCACAGGCTGTCCGGCGGTGGCATGCAGGTGCGTGGACTGGGCGCTGGACATGCCGGCCGCCGCGGGCGTCACAATACGCTTGAGCGTCAGTTCCTGAGCGCGGCAGGGGTTCTGGAGCAGAAGGCTCACAAGGGCCAAGAAGAGTACCGGTCTCAAGGCTTCCGGGTCTCCTGAAGCTGTTCGACCAGCGCTTCGAGCCGCGCCAGATCCTCACGCTGAGCACGGGAGCGGCGGATGAGCGACTGAAGAGCCGCCATCGCCACGCCGTCGGCGTCTACTGTGGCGATGTGATGCCCGTCCTCCCCGAGCCCGAACGCGTCGCGGAAGTCGCCGGCCATCGGCCCCATATGCTCTATGCCCTGAGACTGGCCGCGATAGCGCCACCGCAGCACGGGAAGCGCCGACAGGCGCTCGAGGGTCTGCTCGCCGCCGGCTGCCCCCGCCCACAGCTTGGCGCCGGCATCAGACAGCGTGGACCAGGAGCCCGCTCCCGGCGCAATGCGGGCACCGGCGAGAGCCTGGCCGGCAGCGTCCGCCGAAGTCGCGAAGGTCACACCGCCCGGCGCGACCGCCGAGAACGCGCCATCTGCCGTCAGCGCAAGCGCGCGGCGCGGCCCCATCCAGAAGCTGGCTGCGCCTCCGCCCGGCGCGCGCAGCGCTCCCGCGCTAACAGATCTGACCGCAATCCCCTGCGACCCGAGCAGTTGCCGGGGAGAGAGAGCCACGCTCCCCACGACGGTTTCGAGCCAGAGCCAGTCGCGAGCGAAGAGCCACTCGGGCACGGACTCGACGCGGGCGGTGAAGACACCCCCGGACACGGTTACCGCCTGCTGCGCGGAACTCCAGAGAGGAGACCCTCCCGAGGCCTGTCCGCAGAAACGGAACAGCACCTGGTAGCTTCCATCCGGCGCCGCCGAGCCATCCCCCTGGGCAAAGACCCCCTGCACGACAAGAGCATTGGCGGAGACGGCCGGCCTGTCTCGGAAGCGAATGCCCGCAGCCCCGTTCAAACCGGACGACCCCTGAGGCAGCACAACCCGAAAGACGCCATCGCCGCCGAGTTGCAGCACGCCGCTGACAAGGTCGCTCACGAACACCGAGTCGTCACCGGGACGCAGGGCAAGCCCGGTGGGAGAGATCATCAGCGACCCTCCCGCGTGATAACGCTTGTAGGCGCCCGTGGACGAATACACCCCCACCCCGGCATCGCCGCCGGTCAGAACCATCAGGATGAACACGTCACCGGAAGGCGAAAAGGCGACATCCACCGGCCGGGCGCTGGAACCGAACGAGCGGAAGACACGGTCGAAGGTTCCATCCTGCTTCCAGACGAGCACCTGACCGCTCGCGCCGCTTGCGATGAACAGCTTGCCGTCGGGCGCGAAGGCAAGACCCGCGGGCTGCGAGAGGCCGCTTGCGTAGGCGAACGTGTTGTAGTAGGTGCGGTCGGCGTTCCAGCGGACGACCTCGCTGTTGGCCTGGCTGCTGGCGTAGATGTTGCCCGATGCGTCGGCTGCGACCCCCGCGAGCGTGCTCAACCCCGAAGCCGTGACGCGAAACTGAAGAGCGCCGACGGCATCCCAGCAGAGCACGCGCCGGACGCCCTGCGAGTCGCGCATCCCCGCGTACACGGCCCCATCCTGCCCGATGGCGATGCACGAGGGCTCGTCGAGGAGGCTTCCCGAGGCGAAAACCCCAGCGAGGCCGCCCCGCGAGTCGAGCCGGAGAATCTGGTCGTTGTTGCGGCTCGCGACGAAGAGTTCCTGAGCGCCGGCCGGGAGCAGAGACGCCCCGAGAACGGCGAGCGCCAGCAGCAGAAGTGTGCGCCGTGCGGACAACATCAGCGGCCGGCCTCCCCGGAGGGCGAAGGCTGCGCCAACATCTCGCGCACCTGTTGCTCGAGCGCGCGAATCCGCTCATCGTTCTGTTGGACCGTGCGATACAGCCCCTGAATGGCCGCGAGAATCACACCATCGGCGTCCACTGTGCTGATGTGCCGGTCGTCCTCGCCCAGCCCGAACGCGGCCCGGAAGTCCTGCGCCACCGGCCCCATGTGCCGGATGCCCGCGCCCTGGCCCTTGTAGCTCCAGACGCCAACGGGCAGCAGCGCGAGCTTCTCAAGGATGTCGGCCGTGTCCACCGGCTGAAAGTCCGTCTTGGCGGCCCGGTCGCTCAGCGTGGACCAGGAGCCCGAACCGGGGCTCAGGGTGACGCCGGATGAGGCAACACCGTTCGAATCGAGCGCGGTGACGAACGTCGCGCCGCCCGTGGCTCGCGCCCAGAAGCTGGAGTCGGCGCCCAGCCGCAGGGCCGTCACGTTGCCGATGGCGCACACAATCGGGGAGTTCTGCTGCGCAAGCGCGCCCGCGTAGCGGGACTGGAAGGCGTAGGGCACGGCCGCGAACGCCTGGCGCGGGGAAAGCGTCACCGCACCGGCCCGGGTTTCCAGCCAGACGCCGGCCGATTCGAAGATCGTCTCCGGAACCCCGGGAATCACCGTGGTGAAGATGCCGCCCTGCGTCACGACGCTTGCAGGGGGTGACACCCACAGCGGCTGCCCGCCGCTTTCGACGGCGTAGAGCGCGAAGGTGACAGTGTAGCTGCCATCCGGGAACGGCGCGCCTGTCGAGTCGGCCAGACGCCCCTGATAGTTGACGCTGTTTTTCGACAACGCGGCGGGAGTCTGAAACGCAAGCCCCCGTGCCTGGCTCAGCCCGCTCTGGCCGGACGGTACCAGGGTCTGCCATCCCTGAGAATCGTCCCAGAACAGCACACCTTTTGCGCTGTCCGTAACGAACATCGCGTCGTCACCCGGCCGGAGCGCGAGCCCGGTAGGCGCGCCGAGGCTGATGCCGCCCACGCGGGAGCACCTCAGCGACCCGTCCGGGTAGCGTTCGAGGACGGCGCCGCCGGAGGGGGACTCGTGCAGCACGTACACGTTTCCGCCGGATCCCACCTTGACGTCCACCGGCGTTGGAACCTCGGCGAACACGCCGCTGAACGACCCATCCGCATTCCAGCGCAGAATCTGGCCCGAGTCCTTCGATGCCACGAGCAGCCGGCCGGACGCATCCGTGGCAAGGCCGCGGGGCGAACTCAGGCCGCCGCCGGAGGCGAAGACTCCTTGAAAGGAGCCGTCCGGGGCAAACCGCAGAACGCGATTGCCGGCGGTGTCACTGACAAAGAGAGACCCGGCCGAATCGAGCGCGAGCCCGCCCGGCGCGGTGAGACCGGGGGCCGTCAGCTCGCTCTGGAGGCTTCCGTCTGGCGCGCGGCGCTGCACCTTGCCCGTGCCCCCGGCGTCCTGCATCCCGATAAGCACCGCGCCGTCTGAGCTGACCGCGATGCAGGCAGGGTTATCGAGTCCCTGACCTGTTGCGAAAACGCCGCCGTAAATCCCGTAGCTGTCGAACGACAGGGTCGAGTCGCTCGCGAAGCTGTTGACGAGCAGATTCTGAGCCCGCGCTGCCGACGCGCAGACGAGAAGAAGAGCAAGGAAGGCAGAAAACAGGGTTCTCGGGAAAAGGCGCATAGTGAACTCCGGATGGCACAGTGCCCCGGCCGGGTGCGGCCCCCGGGCACTGATTGAACGGCAGCTTCCTATTCAAGATACCCCAGTACCCTCCAAAGAGGAATAGGATAAGGCACGTTTTGCCCCCAAAAACGCGGGAGCAGCCACAAAACCGCAAGGCCCGGCCGGGTGGCCGGGCCTTGAACGAGTAACGGAGGGGCGGGNNCGGAGGGGCGGGCCTGTCAGATGCCCGCGACGTCCGCGTTGGAGCGCGGGATGATCACGCGTTCGTGATTCGCGCCGTTCTTGCTAAGCGAGGAGAGGCCGGTCACCTTCAGGTAGTCCCCGTTGGACCACAGCACTGCGAGGTGGCCAGTTTCCACGCGCACCGGAGTGCCCGAGCCATCGTCAATCAGGGTGTATCCCTGAGCGGGGTCGTTGATGACCTTCCCTTCGACGAAGACCAGCAGCCCGATGGTGTTGACTCCGTAGCCCCCGGTCACGCCGGACTGGCCGGCAGGCGGAGTGCCCACGGTCGCGCCGCCAAGGGTCTTGTTGGTCATGCGAAGCGCATCGAGCAGGTTCGACCCGACGCCCGGAGTCAGCGCCGCCGAGGCGATCTGCCGTTCGCCGGCGGCAGTCGTGCCCATGACACCGGTCACGCTGACGCGGGCCCCGGCTGTCAGCCAGGCCGCCGCGGAAGACAGGGCCACACGGATGCCGCTGGCACGGTCCTCCTGCTCCACATAAGCAATCAGGGTGCTCCCGAATGCGCCGGAGGACGTCGTTGCGACGACGCCATCGGCCTGAACAGCCGTGCCATCCGCGAGTTTCTTCGCCTCATCGAGATCGTTGACCACCACGGGAACCGGCGGCACGCTTGCGGCGGCCTCTACCCAGAATCCGATCCAGTGCTGGTAGCTGGCGCTGGATGCGTAGCCGGCGGCACTCTGGCCCACCGACCCGTTCAGGCGGTAGGACGCCGATGCCATCTCGCCACCGCCGCCGCTCAGGACAGCCCAGTCAATGGCGAACTGAGCGCCCCATCCCGGCGATACGCCCGAAATCAGCGCCGCGGCCAGACAGAACAACAGTAAACGGCCAGACATAGTCATGCCTCCTTCACTGAGCTTTCTGCGCCTTGATGGCAAACGGAACGGAGCTGATGTAAGTGCGCGGCGAGAGCGTCTCGCCATTCACCGTTACCTGCAGCCAGATGTCCTTGGCCTCCAGAGCAGTCGCGGGCACGCCCGGGATGGCCGTCGTGAACAGGCCGCCCTTGGTGGTGACCGCCAGCGGATCTGACACCCAAAGGGCGGTTCCGCCCGTCTCGGCGGCGAAGAAGGCGAAGGTGAGGGTCTTCTGACCGTCCGCCACGGGGTTTCCGGCGCTGTCCGCCAGACGGCCCTGGTAGTTGAGGCTGTTGGCGGAACCGATCTCGTCCGGAACCTGGATCATCCCGTAGGGCTGGGTGAGAGTCCCGGCGCCCGAAGCTATGAACACAGAGCCTGACCAGCCCTGGTCGGTGTTTGTGTACTTGTAGATACCGGTGGCGCCAACCAGAAAGACATTGGACACGTCAATCTGAAGCATGGAGTTCACCCAGGTCGGCTGCCCGGACGTCTCCACGTAAGGGCCAGTCCAGCCGCCCTCGATATCCCAGCCCAGGTAGTAGCCGGTGTTCTCGCTCTCTGACCTTGCGCAACGGATTGCTTGTGCCCCACCGCCGAGATCAACGATCGCGATATCCACCAGATTTGGATTGTCAAGCACCTTTTTGTCGAATGACCCGTTGGCATTCCAACGCAGCACCTTGCCCGCCGCTGTCGAGCAGACCACGTACAGCCTGCCCGAAGCATCGAACGCCATGCCGCCCGGAGCCGGCACCATCTCCGCTCCGGAATCCAGTATGGTCTGCACTCCGCCCGGTGTAAGCTTGTTAACCCACCATGCGTTGTTGTCGCTTATGTACAGGTTTCCCGCCTGATCGAACGCCAGGCCGCCGATCCAGCCGTAGTCGCTCGTCCCGACATGCGCTTCGTATGCGCCCGATGCGCTCAGGCGCACGATGTAGCTGGATATCTGGTTCACGAAGCAGCCGACGTATATCTTGCCGTCGGCGCCTTTCGCTATCGCGGTTGGCGACACAACATTCGCCGCCGAATCCGCGAACACGCTCTTGAACGATCCGTCGCTGCCGAAGCGCAGAACCTTGCCGTTGCCGTAGCTCAACACGAGGTAGTCGGCCGAAGCCTGCTGCGCGCCGATGACGGCGCCCAGAAGGGCAAAGGCGGCCAGCACCCCGAGTGTTCTTCTCAGAATTCTCATCTATGCTATCTCCTTCCTGACATCAGGAATGCAAACGAAACTGAAGAGTCCGGAAGCCTGTGTGTTCAGTTTCCCACCCCTCCAGCTATGGCGAGAGGAACCGACCCCAGATAGCGGCGGGGGGCTATGGTCTCGCCATTGACCTCGGTCTCCATCCAGACGTTGCGCGCCGAGAAAACGGCCGCCGGGACCTTTGATATCCGCGCGGCGAAGAGGCCGCCCTTGACGCTGGCACTGACCGCGGGGGACCCCCAGAGGGCCGTGCCGCCGCTCTGTACGTCGAAGAAGCGGACGACTATCTGGTAGGTGCCGTCCGCCACAGGCTGGCCCTGCGGGTTCGTCAGCCTGCCCTGATAGGTTATCGTGTTGCGGGAATCGGCCTGCAGCGGGCGGAATGCTATTCCGAACGGCCGCGCCAGGCCATGGCTGCCGCTTGCGATGACAAGCTGCTGCCCGACGACCTCGTCCCAACGATAGACGCCTTCCTCGCCGGTCACATACACCTGACCGGAGCCGGGCCTGAGCGCCAGGCCCGCCGGGGCGCTGATGCCTGGAAACGTGTAATAGCCTTTGTAGACCCCCGCGGACGTGTAGCGGATGACGGCGTTGTTCGGCTTGCTGATGGTAACCAGAACGTAGATGTCGCCCGCCTGGTCGGTCACAACGTGGCTGGGATAAACGTTGAGGTTGTCCATGACAATCTGCGAGTCATAGCCACCGGAGGACGTGAACTTCAGAATCCGGCCCTGCGACTGCGGGGATACATCGTACATATCGCACGCCACAAGCAGCTTTCCATCCGGGCCGAAGCTTATGCCCGCCGGGCCGTCCATGCCCCCGCTCGAAGCAAAGGTTCCATCGTAGGCGCCACTGGCCAGCCACCGCACCACCTCGTCCGCTTCGTAGCTGCTGACATAGAGGTTGTTCGAGGCATCCAAGACCACGCCGAAGGGCTTTGTAAGGGAGAACTCGTAGTACTCCTGCTCAAAGACTCCGTCGCTCGCGTAGCGGCGCACGGCCGCCCGTCCGGCGCTCTCCACGCTCACATAGACTTTGCCGTTCGGCCCCACCGCGATGCCCAGCGGGCCTTTCAGCCCGGGATCCGCCGTGAAGGCCCCGAGATAATGTCCGTCGGGGTCAGTTCTCAGCACCTGGTTCGACGCGGAACTGACCACAAGCAACTCGTAGTCCTCAGCCGCCGCCAGGCAAGGGAAACCAGCCACGGTCGCCGCCGCTACGGCCAGCGCGAGGACTGCCTTCCATTTTACGAACATGCGAGAGTCTCCTTTCGAGGAAGAAGCGGCCGGAGGGCGGCAACCCCACCGACGGCAGCATCAGCAAGCCGTCAGAGGGTCCTGAGCCGCTGAACCGCTCCGAAGGAAGCCGGAACCTGGCTTGCGTCCGCGCGCCACCGGGGCCCGTCACGACAAACAGTCCGTCTCCTTTCTGACAGGATACCCCACACCCGGGCATCGCCGTAATACGATTTTCCATGCTTATCAGAAAAAAAGGGCTTTCGCGCGCGGCGGCGTGCCCGGCACAAGATCGAGCAGCCTCGTTCTGCTGAGATTTGGCACGAATTCGGGGGACAATGCGGGGAGCGCTGAAATGACCCGCGGACGGATGGTATGATAAGAACGAAGCCGCGCGACGCCGCGGATGCTGTTGGAGTTAGTGAATGCGCCTTACCTCACCATCCCGCCCAATCCGCTTCCGAATGAGGCTCTGTGCGTGGCAGACTGTGCTGGCTGCGCCTGTCAGCGGGCTGATGCTGGCCCTTGCCTCGCTCGCGGCCTGTTGCGGCACCCTTCCCGAGATCCCCGACGCCTGGACCGAGTTCGACACCCCCGCAGCGGCAGCCGCGGCTGGCTGGTCGGCGCTGCCGTCGGGAAATCCTTCGCTCTCGACGCCCAAACTGGACGCGTGGGCGGGAAACGCGGTGCAGGCGGCTGGCTGGAACGCCACGGCCGGCGGGGGGCTGAAGATCGCCCGCGCGTTCGGGCTGCCCGCCTACGGGGCGGGCAGCACACTGCAGTTCTATATGCGCGCGGAAGCGAACAACCCGGGTTCTTCCGGCACGGCGCCGGTGGTCTTGCGCGCCCGGTTTGCCGGCGGCAGCGTGTACAGAAACCTCGTCGTCTTCACAGCCGGCCCGAACCCGCTCTCGCTTCACCTGGTGGACATGGACATAAGCGCGGCAACGACATCCAGCGATCCCTGGACAACATGGAGAAAGGACGCGGACGGCGGCACGCTCACAAACGAAGCGTGGAGCAGCCTGCAGAGCATGGAGTGGACAGCGGACACGTGCAGCATGCCCGCCGACTTCATTCAGATTGACCGCCTCTCGTTCGATATGCAGAGCGGGACGGCCCGGCTGGGGGTCAAGGCGCTGAACGTCCCCAGCAGCAAGTACCTGATCGCTCACATGGAGCCTCAGGGCCTCGGCACGGGGACGATTTCGTGCACGCTGGAGGTGCTGGACTCCTTCGGTTCGGTGGTTCTGCGGCGAGAAGCGCCGATTCCGGCCAACCTGCCTCACGACGTGCGTGTAGACTATGGCGCTCTGCCGCAAGGCGCCTACATCATCCGGGGTTCGGCCAACCGGGCCGATCAACTGCTGGCCCAGGGGCAGGCGGCGTTCAACCATCTGGCGGATCCTCCCTGGATTTCGGCGAAGACGGGAGTAGATGCGAGCCGCGTCGTGAAGCCCTGGACGCCCATCACAACCGCGGACAGGCAGATCAGCACGTGGGGACGCACGATGACGTGGGGATCGAGCGTGTTCCCGGACAGCATCTCAAGCGCGGGAGAGGAGCTTCTGGCGGCGCCCATGCGCCTGAGCGCCGCCATCGGCGCCGAGACACAGACCATGCGGCTGAAGAGCTTCCGGTTCACGAAACAGACCGGCGCGCGGGTCGAGGCGGAGGCAGTCGGGGACATCTGCGATCTGGAGGCGATCACGAAGATTACCGCGGATTTTGACGGATTCGTCTGGTTCGAGATCAAACTGAAAGACCCGAAACGAGCGGTGGTTTTAGACTCGCTCAAGATTGAGGCTCCGATGCGCGCATCGCAGACGCGGCTCTTCCAGACCTTCCGGCCGTCCACCGAGGGCGCGGGGGCAATCGGTTCTTCGCCGATGCAGATCGGCTGGCCGGTGAACGACTGGGTGGCGAACTTCTATCACTGGTTCGGCAACGAGGACAGAGGGCTTGGATTCACCTACTCGACGCTCGAAATGTGGAAGCCGGCCGCGCTGACGAACTTCTGCACATTCGTGCCCGGATCGACGGCTTCGGTGTACCGGGCAAACCTCATCGAGTCGGCAACGCTGGCGGACGGTCTGAGGTTCGAGATGGGGATTCAGGCCACTCCCGTAAAGCCTCTGCCGCCGGACTATCACTCGATGGTTGCCGACCGGGCATTCGCCTGGCCGTCGTCGCTCGCGTGGCTGGCAATGCCGGGCAACATGGACATGATGGTGATCTGGAACACGGATGTGATGCAGGGCCTGAACGACCCGGAGCACCTTAACTCCGCCACGCTGACGAGCCGGGTGCAGACGTACCACGACCGGTCGGTTGCGGCGGTCGGCCCGGCGTCGTGCCCGCAGAAGATATCGCCGCCGATGACGCCATTCGATGACTACTTTCACGAGTGGCAGCGGCTCCCGGAGGACGTGCTGACGTGGGACGGAATATCTCAGTACGCCGACTGCTCCCAATCCACCAGCTACATTGACTTCCTCTCGTTCACGTGGCGCGACGTGATGCAGACCTACTCGCTGGACGGGTTCTATTTCGACGGGTGGCTGGGCGGCCAGTTCCATTGCCGGAATACCCATCACGGGTGCGGGTGGATAGACGCGGACGGAGCCGTACAGCCGACCGTGCCCGTGCTTGCCAGCCGCGAGGCAATGAAGCGGTTCGCGATCATGATGGAGGACACCGTCTCCAGCCCGTACACACCCCCTCTGGACGCCCCCGAGCGCCCCGGCTTCCCGAAGTACCACTACTGGGTGCACACGTGGGAGTTTGTTCCGCCGATCATAGGCTTCGCCACGGAGTGGCTGACGGGAGAGCAGCCGTACGGATGCCTGCTCTGGAATCCGGACGCGAGCTTCGCGCAGTGCTGGGGGCTCGACATGTACCGCGCGCGCTGCCTTTCGACTGCGTTCGGGGTGCCGAACTACATGTACAACGGCCTGCTGACCGAAGGAGGGGATCCCCCACCCGCAGAGAAGCAGACGTGGATGTCCTTCGCCTGGGCCCTTCCGCACGGTGTGCCGCAGGGCTGGCTCGTGAGCATGAACCAGACGGTGGTGAAGCAGATCTACAGCGTGCTGCGGGGTTTTGGAGTGCGCCGGGCGAGCTTCGTGCCCTGCTGGAGGGCAAACGGCTTCTTCGACTGGGTCTCGACGCCGGCCAGAGAAGACGTTTTCGCGACGTGGGAACGCAACGGGCGCATTCTGCTGGTGGTCTCGAATCTGCGAACGTTCAACGGCGGAGCGTCCTCGACGGTCAGGCTCCGCTGGAAGGGCTTCGCGAACCCGAGAGTGCGCAACATGCTTACCAACACCGACCTGACGCTCGTTGACAACACCCTCGAAGTGACGATTCCGCCGGAGCGTTTTGCTCTGATACGATTCCAGCCGTAGCAACCCTGTTCTTTGTAAACGCGGCAATTCTACAGTTTAGACAGGAAGCCGATTGACCGCCGCGCGAAGGCGGCCCTATACTGATCAGTGGGAGTATACCGCTGCATCTCGAGGCGGCACTCACCTTCGGCGCCAAAGTAGCCCGTGGCGTACCCCGGAGGGGCACTTTGCCCCCGGTCAACGGGGCACAGCACATCGGGTACGCATTTGCGACGAAACAGGCGCCGGCACACTACGAGAAGGAGAGAAAAGAAATGAGCAGACCAGGTTTCATCCTCCTGGCCCTCTGTGGGGCAGCAATGCTCCTCAGGTCAATGGCGGCTGACGCGGCCAGCGATTACCTCGTTGCCGATTACGGCAGCAACAGCGTGCTCCGCTACGACGCCTCTGGAGGTTTCGTGGGAGTGTTCGCGAGTGTCACCAAGCCGACCACCGTTTTCGGCGATGCCTCCGGCAATGTGTATGTCGGCTCGTATGGTTCGCCGACCACCAGTTCGCTCCTGCGCTACGACTCCGCGGGCAATCTGACCAAGACCTACACCACGACGAGCGGCTGGATTGCCGGAGTGATCGTGGATTCGAGCGGCACGGTGTACGCCAGCGACAACCAGAACAACGCGGTTCTGTGGTTCAAGCCGGATGACACTGCCGGTGTGCTTCCGCTGGGGACGCAGACGCTGACGACACCGGGCGGGCTTGCGCTGGACAGCCAGAACCAGCTCTATCTCGCGAGCAACGGTCATATTCTGCGCTGGGACGCGAGCCGCACTAACGTCACGTCCGTGGTGGGGAACCCGAACGTGAAAAGCGTCGCGATTGTTGACCTCGGAGGCGGCGCGGAAGCGATCCGCGCGGCGCGCAGCGACGGCCAGGCCGTGGGCTACTTCCTGGGCTGGGACATCAGCGGCGGCTGGACAGGGCCGTACGTGGAGACGCAGGGGGTTCCGCAGTGGCTGAACAGCATGCTCATCCCGGACCTGACGGTCCCGACGAGCTTCCTGATGGTTGGCTCGACGGGCATCATCAGCTATGACATCTCGGTTTACCCTTACGCCACCTCCACGCTGATCCCGATCGGCCTTGGCGGCCTTTCGGCGCCGTATGGCATCACTCAGCTCGTGCCCGAGCCGGGCAGCCTTATGGTCCTGGCCGGCGCTTGCGCCGGACTGGCCGGGCTGATCCGCCGCCGGCGCGTCTAGAAGACGTCCTGACGGGAGCCGGCCGGGGCCAGCCCCCGGCCGCCAATACGCGATACAGGGCAGGCTCCCGTAGCCTGCCCTTTCTCTTGCGTCCCCGTGCACGGCGGCACATGGACGCGTTTATACTCAGAGGAATAGACGATGCGATCGGCCACCTGTGGGCGTGCTCGTTCAACTCACGCGATTCCGAGTCAGGGTTGACCGTCCCCGCCATTGCCAGCTCGGGCGATGCCAGGGCGTGACAAAGCGGCCGATTTGAGCGTGAAAAGGACCGGAGAGGGCGAGATTCGAACTCGCGGTACGCTTGCGCGCACAACAGTTTTCGAGACTGCCTCCTTAAACCGCTCGGACACCTCTCCGCGAAGCAGAACTGCCGGCGAAAGCCTGAGCGCCCTCGGAGGGAATCGAACCCCCGACGCCCTCCTTAGGACGGAGGCGCTCTGTCCACTGAGCTACGAGGGCAATCGCTTACAGGCTGTCGCCGTGGATGGCGGCAAAACAAAAACGCGCCCGGAGGGATTTGAACCCCCGACTTCAAGGTCCGCAACCTTGCGCTCTATCCCCTGAGCTACGGGCGCGCGCATGCAGCACGAAAGTATAGCATTCCCGCCGCCGGGGTGTCAAACCGCGCCTGCTTAGGCTACGATTTGAGAAGTCCAAAACGGAGGTCAGTGTATGACAGCTTCTGAAAAGTACCGCGCGCGGGTGTCGAGCCTCATCGAAGAGATCGGGCGATCTCAGGCAGAGGCGATAGAGCGGGCAGCGCAGGCGACCGCCGACTGTCTGGCGCGCGACGGCATCATCTATCTGCTGGGCAGCGGGCATTCGCTGCTGCCGGCTTACGAGGTTCACAACCGCGCCGGGGGAATGGCGCCGGTGAACGTGATCCTCGACCCCGGCTTCGGACGCGCGGAGCGGGTGCCAGGCTACGCGCAGACACTCTTCGACAAGTACGATCCGGAGCGCGGCTCGGTGCTCGTCATCGTCTCGAACAGCGGGCGCAATCCGCTGCCCATCGAGATGGCGATACTCGGCAAAGAGCGGGAGATGACGGTCGTCGCGATCACTTCGCTTGCGCATTCGACCAGCGTGACGAGCCGCCACCCGTCCGGCAAGCGGCTTTTCGAGCTGGCGGACATCGTGATAGACAATCTGGGCGAACCCGGGGATGCCGCCATAGAGGTGGAAGGCGTCGCGGGGAAGATGGGCGCGACTTCGTCCATAGCCGCAATCACGGTCGTGAACTCGATTATGCTGGACGCGGCGCAGATTCTGGCTTTGCGCGGGCAGGCGGCGCCGGTGCTCATCAGCGCGAATCTGGACGGATCGGACGAGCACAACGCGCGGCTGTACGAACGCTACAAAGGCCGGGTCGCCTGGCTGTAGGCCGTGAACAGCACGGACGTGGGCAACTCACTGGAGATTCGATGATTGCACTGAAGCGGGCGCTGGACGACCCGTATCTCGTTCAGAGCTTTTCGGGGGTGCGGACGCGATTCGGCGACAGCGCGGAGATTGACGCGGACAAGCAGGCGCTGTCGTCGGCTTACGGCTACTACTACGGCCGGAGCCTGAACGGCGCGCCCGGGCGCGTGATTCTGGCCCGCGATCCCCGCATGTCCGGGCGCGCCCTGACGCAGGCTCTCGTGCGCGGCCTGATTGCGTCGGGGGCGCCGGAGATCGTGGATCTGGGCATCATCACGACCCCCCTGGCCCAGTCGGCGGTGCGCAGCTTCGGCGCGGCGGGCGGGATCATCGTCACCGGAAGCCACAATCCGCTCTGCGACAACGGCTGGAAGTTCCTGACACCGGCACGGGCGAGGCGCGCCGGTTCGGCGCCGGAGGGGGCACTGCTTGCGGCGGAGCATATGGAAGAGATCATCGGGCAGGTGGCGCGGGCGGCGGAGCACGGGGACGCGGAGATGGAAGCGGCACTGGAGCGTGTGACACCGCGAGACGCGTTCAGCGCGCTTCTGAAGAGCGGCTCGCGGCGCGCTCACAACTCGGCGGCGCAGGCGTACATCAAGACCATCGCCAACGACTGGCGGCTGGATGTCGAGGACGTGCGCGGCAGGCATCTGGGGCCGATTGTGCTGGACGCGAACGGCGGGGCGGCGAGCGGCCTGAACAGCGGTGTTCTGGAGGATCTGGGCGTTCGCGTTTACGAGATGAACGGCGAACTCAGCAGGCCGGCCCACCCCATTGACACGGACAGCGTTGATGAGGCAACGGGCGAGCACGTGCTGATGCGCGTCGCGAGGGCGGTGGAAGACTGCGGGGCGCTGTTCGGCATCGCCTTCGACTACGACGCCGACCGCGGCAACCTGGTGCTTCCTGGCAGCGCACAGGACTGCGTTGTTCCGCCGCAGAGCGTGAGCGCGCTCAATGTAGCTCTCTCGCTTGCCCGCTGGAAGGCGGCGGGGCGGCAGGCCCCCGAGACCTGGGTCGTGGCGTCGGATGCGACATCGAGGCGCGTGGAGCACATTGCGGCGGCTTTCGGCGCGCGGGTGGCGTGGGTGGAGACGGGCGAGGTGAACGTCGCAACGCGTATTCAGGAACTCTCGCTGAGCGGCGCCGAAGTCCCGGTGGGAGTTGAAGGCGCTAACGGCGGCACCATCTTCGCGGGGTCAACCTGCAGAGACGGCCTGCTGACCGGGCTGAGCTGCGCGCTGGCGGCGGCAGGCGAGGAAGCAGTCGGGGTGATGATGGAGACGCTGGGCTTCAGCACAGACGATGTCCGCGACGGCATTCAAGGCCTGATGGACTGCCTGCCTTGCTGGCATACCCGGAGCGCAAGGCTTCAGTTGAACCCCGCGCCGCACAGCGAAGTCAAAAGCATGCTGGAGCGGCGTTTCGAAAAACAGATCTGGCCGGTGATCGGGCACAGATACGATTCGTACAGGTTCGGCAACTACGAGGGCTCACGCGAGGTGACGGAGCGGACGGGCGATCATACGGGCGGCTGGCGCATCGAGTTGGAGCGCGACGGCGCGCGTCCGTTTGTGTTCGTGAGAGGATCGAGGACGGAGGCGGGCATCTGGCGCGTTATTGCCGACTCGCCGGACGCCGCCGAAGCGCGCGAGTTGATGGACGCGGCGACGCAGATGCTGGAGGCATCGGACGAGGTCGAAACGGGCAGTTGAGAGCGACAGGGAGACAAAGCAGATGAGATACCCGGTGGTGGCGTTGGTTGTTCTGTTTGCGCTTGCGGGGCCGCTTGCGGCCGCGGACCTGCAGCCCGCGGCGGGCGAGATTCTGGTGCGCGGGCTTGTCGCATCGGTGAGCGGGCAGGAGATGACGGTCACAGCGACGGCTGTCCGCGCCGCCGGGGCGGCGCAGGACACGATACTGAAGGAGCGCGTCGCGAAGCAGGTGCTCATCGCGGCGTCCACACAGATCCTGCTGAACACGGGCGCGGCGGGGTCGCGCGAGCAGCTCGTGCCAGGGGCCGAGGTGGCCGTGGCCGGCCCGAACAAGGGCAAGGGCGCGGCTCTTCCCGCGCGAGCGATTATGGTGTTCCTGCCCGACCGCGCTCCGGCCGGAGCGGGCCAGCCGGAGCCTGATGCTGTGCCCGCGGCGCCGGCGGGCGGCGCGGCAAGCACAACCAAGACGCCATCCGCCGCGTGGGCAAAATGGAACGACCCGGCAGGCTTCAGCTACGAGTACCCGAAAGACTGGACAGCATCGGCCACACCCGGAGCAAACCCGGTCAGCTTCGTGAAGGACGCGATGGTGCTCTCGGTGCGCAGGCTGCCGGTCGAGCAGGGCAACACCCCGCCATCGCGCGCGCTGACGGCTATGCAGGCGGCGAGCGCGGCGGGGGCGCGGCAGGGCTGGCAGGTGACGGAGACGCGCACGCGGATCGCGGGGCAGAACGGTTTCAAGCTCACCATGCGGGGGAAGATGACCGGGCAGCAGATAGCGCAACTGTTGGGAGCAAGGCCCGCCAGCGGCGCGGACGGCGCGGAGGGGATCATCAACCTGATCTACGCGGGAACGCCGGTCAACACGGGGCGGGAAAGCTTCGCCCTCGAGATTGGCATAGCCTCTCCGGCAGCACAGTCGTATGTCGGCGCGGAAGTGCTTTCGCAGGTGCAGCGCTCGCTGACGCTCGGCGCGGCGGAGACGAAGGAGGCGCCGGGACACGTGACCCCGATGCGCGTTGCGAACACCGTGCAGATCGAGAACGCCATGCGGCAGATCGGCACGGCGATGCAGATGTTCTTCGTTGAGTATGACGACGTGGTTCCGCCGAACTGGACCGCCCTGGAGCCCTATCTTGGAGGAGCTTACCGCGAGAACATCCGCAACGGCTGGCCGAACTGGCAGGTGGGACCGATCCAGCTTCTGCAGCCGGGCAAGCGGCTGTCCGAGCTTGGCAATCCGGCGTCAACGCCTGTCGCGCGGGCGGATGGCCCGGGCTTCAGCGTCGTTCTTTACGCGGACGGGCACATTCAGAAGCAGATGCGGCGCTAGGCGGCGCGGGCGCTATTTCCCGCCAGCGCCCCCACCCTGCGGCGAGAACCGGCCCGGCTGAGCCTTCGTGAACTCGGGCGGCAGGCGGTCGAGGCGGATGTCGGCGCTGACGCGCTCGGCGATGTAGCTGATGATGGCGCCGTTCTTCCAGCCCGTGTTCGTGAACACGACCAGCACGAACGGCTTTCCGAGAGGAAGCTCCACAAAAGCCGCGTCGTGGTTCGTTTCGCTGGTCCAGCCGGCCTTTGACCACAGGCGGGAGAGCGGCGGAATGCCCGCGCCGATGCGGCGCGCCTGTATGTCCTTCGCGTTCCCCGGGCGGCGGCGCAGTGACGTGAGAATCTCGTCGCAAGCTTCCGCGGAGACGACTTTTCCCTTGCGTATGAGCCACAGCAGACGCGCGGTGTCGGCGGCGGTCATCGAGTTGCGGTTCTCGTATTTCGCGCCAAGGAACTGCGTGTCGCGGCCGTACGGCTCCACGTCCCAGGTCTTCTGGCAGGCGTTAATGCCGCTGAATCCGAGGTCTTCAAGATAATGGTTCACGGCATTTCTCTTTTCGGCGAATGCCTTGAGATCCTCGGGCGGCAGCTCGGGCCCGGATTCGGTGCCGGAGAGCCGGTCGAGGATGCGGTTGGTGGCGGCATTGGAACTGATGGCGAGCATGTCACGGAGGTCGCGCAGAGTGTCCCTGTCCCTCGGCAGCCGTTCTGACGCGAAGTCCTTCTCGAGGGCAACGGCGTAAGCAAGCTTGACGACGCTGGCCGGATAGAACGGCGTGTCGAGGTTCCAGCCGCCCATCACCGGGCGGGCGCCGTCGTCAATGATCAGCGCGACCGCCAGGTCTTTCGGACCGAGATCCAGATCGGGGAATCGCTTGAGAGCGGCGCGGGCTATGGACGTGACGCAGGCGGAGATTTGCGGGTCGGTTGATATGGAGCGCAGGGCAGCGCGGGTTTTTCCGGGCGAAACGGCCGTCTGAGCGCCGCCATCCGCGGCGCAGACGCACGATTGCGATGCCAGCAGAGCGGCCGCGGCAAGTCCGTATGAAGCGAATCTGAGATTCAAGGTGTGCCCTCCCCTGTTTGTGACTGTGACGGCAGTTTATCCCGGCTGCCGGGCGATATGCCAGAGGGCGCTGCAGGAGCCAGCCCCGGCCCCGCCTAAGGAATAGAGGCCGATGCCCGTCTTCGGGGAAACCCTGGCGGCGTCCGGCGGGTCGAATACCTCTGAAACGGGGACTTCAAGAGAACGCATGAACATACGCACATCAGGATTCCGGGCACTTCTTCTGGCCTGCTTCCTCTTCTGTTCGGCGGGAGCGCAGGGGGCGCCGCCGTTTGTGACCGACTATGCGGGGCTTACGCTCGGAGCGAGCGGGGACACGGCGGTGAAGGCGCTGGGCGAGCCGGCGGAGGTTTCGAGCGACTTCGCGCTGCCGCAGGAGGTCGCGCCGTCGGGGGCGGTGACCTACAAACTGGCGGACGACGCGAACGTGGTTGTGCTGGTGGGCAAAATAGCTCCGTTCGAGGCGAGAATCGTCCAGATAACGGTTGAGGGCAAGCCGTCGGCGAAGACGGCCTCTCTGAATGTGGGAGGAATCGGGCTCGGGGCGTCCGAGAAGGACCTGATCGCGAAGTTCGGCGAGCCCGAGCGCGAGATCGCGCGCGAGGGAGTGCCGTTCAAGACCATCGCCTACAACGATTCGAATGTCGTGTTCAGCCTCAACAACGGCGTGGTGGCAAGCATCAGCGTTCTGATGCGCAACGAGATGATGGCCGACAGCCTCGTTAAGAACAGCAAGATCAAGGAGGAGGAAGCCTGGGCGAAGATCGGCGAGATGAGGGTGCGCGGCCGCCAGATTGAACTTGCGCGCCAGGCGTATGTGAAGGCTCTGGAATTGAACCCGAAATCGGTGGACTCCAACATCCGGCTCGGCGGCATCTACTTCATCCGGAACGAAGCGGACAAGGCGGAGAAGCACTTCAAAGCCGCTCTCGAACTGGAGCCGGGCAACGCCGTCGCGACCTACAACCTTGCGCGGGTGGCGGTGCGCAAGAAGGACATGAAAGAGGGCCGACGCCTGCTGACGCGCGCGATAACGCTGGACCCGGCGAACGCCGCCGCCCACAACGAACTGGGTCTTCTGGATGAGACCGAGAAGAAGCCGGCGGACGCGGAGAAGCACTTCCGGCGGGCGGCCGAGCTTGCGCCTAACGCCTCGGAGCCGCGCCAGAACCTGGGCCGCCTGATGCTGGCGAAGGGCGACAAACTTAAGGCGATCGACGAATACAGCCAGGCGCTGGTTCTGGAACTCAGAAGCGACCTGCCGAACGACGCGGTCGTGAAGGCGCTTCGTGAGGCACTTCAGAAGCTGCGCGCGGAGACAGGGACGCAGCCGTCGAGTTCGGCGTCATCGGCCCCGGCCTCTGGCAGCAAGCCCTGATTCGCGGCTGCCGCCAGAGGCGGTGAGCTTGATTGCTACGGGCCTTTGAGATCTCCGGAGAGGCCCACCACTTTGACTTCGACGGGAACCGTCTTGCCCGCGTTCGCCACGGCAAGGCGGGCGGCCTGGGCGAGTCCGGAGCAGCAGGGCACTTCCATGATGGCGACAGTGATGGACTGAATGTCGTTGGCGGCAACGATGGCCGTCAGCTTGTCGAGATAGGCCCGGATATCGTCGAACTTCGGGCATCCGATAACGACCGCGCGATCCTTCATGAAGTCGGCGTGCATGCTTCCGTATGCGAACGCGGCGCAGTCGGCTGCCACCAGCAGGTGCGCGTTAGCGAAGTAGGGCGCGTTCGGGCTGACGAGGTTGATCTTGACCGGCCACTGCCGAAGCTCGCTCGCGGAGGAGACCTGCCTGGCATCCGCCTCGCCTCCGGCTGTCCTGAGGTCCATCATCCGCGACCCGGGACAGGAACCGCCGAAGTGCGGCGCCACCTGCGGCGCGGCGTGTTTGTGCGCGTGCTCGTCCGTGCTGAGGCCGAGGCTGCCCAGCCTCTCCTTTACCGCCTCCTCATCGAAGGCCTGCGCCGGGCGCTCCTCGATGGATATCGCTCCCCGCGGGCATTCGCCCAGGCAAGCTCCGAGGCCGTCGCAGTAGACTTCGGAAACAAGCCGCGCCTTGCCGTCCACCAGCGCGAGCGCGCCTTCCGCGCAGCCGGGGATGCACAGCCCGCACCCGTCGCACTTCTCTTCGTCAATCTTGATGATCTTGCGTGCCGCTAATGCCATTGTTGCTCCTGTTGCCTGCGAGAGTTCTGTTTCTGTCAGCGCTATTCTGACCCGGAAGCGGGCTGAATTCCTTGACGCAGGTCAAGACCGCCGAATTCGAGGGGCTTTTTTGGGCAGCCGGGCGCCCGGGGGCACGTCAGGAGCTAGACCATGTTCTCGCACGGGTCAGGGCCGCGCCCCTCAAGACGGTCGAGCACGAGGTACGTGCAATGGACGATGCTCCCGCCGGGAGGAAACGGAACGTCTTCCCATCCGAAGAGGCCGCGGAATGTGTGATAGGCAGGCGAGTGCGGAAGCGGAAAGTCGTCAAAGACCTTCTTCCAGCCGCGGAACAGGTCGAATGCCGCCTGCTCGGGCAAAACGTCGAAGTCCCAAGCGGCGCAGACGCGCTCGACGTAATCCGCCCGGTCCAGCTCAGTATCGAGCGTCTCGGGCGGCTCTGTGTCGGGATACACGCTCTGGTCAATGTAAGGCTTCTGCATAGGCATCCCGCTGCCCATTACACCTCCCGCCGCCGGGCTACTGCGCGCCCCGGCTGATTTCGCCGGTGAGGCGGAGGATCTCGCCGGCCTTCTCGTCGGCGAGGCGCTCGGAAAGGCCCACCCAGTAGCGCGCCGGGTTGCGAAGCCGCCGAAGCTCGGGGTGCAGGGCGTTGATCTGCGCGGCGGCGAAATCGCGGATCTCGCGCACGCCGCGCGGCGGATCGGTGCGCCGGCCGTCCTTCATCGCCGGAACAAGCAGGCCCTCGCGGCGCGCGCCGCCCGGGATGCGCAGCACACGGGCGTGCTCGATGCGGTCGCGGCTGAGAACGTCGGAGGTTGCGGGCGGCTCCTCGTCCTGCGCGAAGAGCACGTCTCCGGCGGGGCAGCCATCCGGTTCGTAAAACCGCACAGGGCACTTGACGCCCGGGTCGGTCGTCTTCTCAGGATTCGACGATATCTTCACCTTGCCCACGAGTTGCCCGTCGCGCTCGAAGGCAGCCATCTTGTAGACGCCGCCGAGAGCCGGCTCAGAACCGCCGGTAATCAGCTCGGTCCCGACCCCCCACCCATTGATCTTCGCGCCCTGATGCTTGAGATCGGCGATCAGATACTCGTTGAGCGAGTTGGACGCGATGATGACCGGGTTGAGGAATCCGGCCGCTTCGAGCCGCTCGTGCGCGAGTTTGGAGAGATAGGCGAGGTCGCCGGAGTCGAGCCGGATGCTGGCCTCGCCGCCCCACCCCCGCGCCCTGGCCTCGCTGAAAGCCGCCACCGCGTTCTCGATGCCGCTCGTCTCGGTGTCGTACGTATCCAGAAGCAGCGTTGGCAGCGACGGGAAGCAGCGGATGTAATCCGCGAACGCCTGCTTCTCATCTTCGTAAGACATGATCCACGAATGCGCCATGGTGCCCCGGACGGGTATCCCGTAGAGTTTCCCGGCAAGCACGTTGGACGTCGCGGAACATCCGCCGATGAAGGCAGCCCGCGAGCCACTCACCCCGCCATCGGGCCCCTGCGCGCGGCGCAGCCCGAACTCCATGACGGGGTCGCCCTCCGCCGCGAAGCAGACACGGGCGGCTTTGGTGGCGACGAGCGTCTGGTAGTTGAGGCGGTTGAGCAGGATGGTCTCGACGAGCTGAGCTTCGGGAAGCAGTCCCCGGACGCGAACTACGGGCTCGTGCGGGAAGACAGCAGAGCCCTCGCGCGCGGCCCAGATGTCGCCGCTGAACCTGAAACCCGCGAGATACGAGAGAAACTCGTCGTCGAACACGCCGAGCGAGCGCAGCCAGTCAATGGTCTCCCTGTCGAAGCGGAGGCTTTCGAGATCGCCCAGCAGATCCTCGAGCCCGGCAAACACGCAGAAGCCCGTGTCTTGCGGCAGCCCGCGAAAGAAGTACTCGAACACGGCAGTGCCCTGCCCGCGCCCCTGACGGAGGTACCCCGCCATCATCGTCAACTCATAGAAGTCGGTGAGAAGGGCGGCGTTTGGTCCTGAGAGAAG